>ERZ1643246.1376-NODE-1376-length-26598-cov-10.444411_pt1 | contig 26598 bp, 29 predicted proteins | sample MGYA00579265_ERZ1643246 | MGnify/ENA primary metagenome ERZ1643246 (study PRJEB29033, sample SAMEA4952261) | chicken gut metagenome | biome: Broiler Chicken; feature: Gastrointestinal Tract; material: Caecum | place: Ireland | collected 2018 | study: Broiler...
TACTTGTTATGTTATCCTTCTCTATTCTTCCTGTCCACTTTTTATGCTAACACCAGATCAATACGAGATTTCATTGGATAATGCAAAAGGAAATGGAAATATTCCGGCAAGATATCAGGATCGCTATCAAAATGGTGCTTATGAATTGGTGCTTTTTTTCTGCGACACTGAAAGAAAGCCATATGAGCAATATGCAGATATCAAACGAAAGATAAATGAATTTCACGGCATGGATCATGCGTCTGATGAAGTGATCATCTTTGGAAACCCATGTACGATGCAGATCATCGCAAAGCATTGGACTGATGTAAAGCTGACCTCGCCTGCAAAATCAGTGAATGCGCCATTGATCGAAAGATATACCATGGTCGAAAACTATAAGGGCAGGGCTGATCAGATCGAGGCAGTCATGAAGCAAATTACAGCAGTGAATTATGTCGATATGCGAATCCGGTTGGAACTGGCAGAGCAAAATGATGTGGTGACAGGAAGCAGCAATTTTGCCAGATTCATCAGGCTATTTGAAGATGAAGACAGCAGCTGGATCGATGTGATCAATAAAAGATTGGAGGAGATTTGATTTTTAGCAAGTGAGCGAATATAGAAAATTTTGTCTTTTTTAGCACTCTAGGCTTGACAGTGCTAAAATTCTGACTATAATAATAAGTGTAATCGGGGAAAGCCCGATGGAAAGAATTCCATGAACGGCTGCTTGAAGACAACCGTGAGGATGTTTGAAAATGGAGGCGATCATTATGAAATTCTTCCCGAGAACCACAAGCTTATTTGACGACATGTTCGATGATATGTTCACATCACCGTTCTTCGCAAACCGTAATGACATGGCCATGAAGACCGATATCACGGAGAAAGATGGAAATTACACCCTGGATATGGAACTGCCGGGATGCAAGAAAGAAGACATCCATCTGGAGCTGAACGATGGCTATCTGAATGTGAGCGCATCCCACAACACAAGCAAGGATGAGAAAGACGATAAGGGCAACGTGATCCGGCAGGAGCGTTACAGCGGCACATTCTCAAGGAGCTTCTATGTGGGAGAGAACGTGAAAGAAGAAGACATCAAGGCAAGCTATGAAAATGGCGAGCTGAAGATCACTTTCCCGAAGGAGCAGGAGAAGCTTCCGGAAAAGAAGACCATCATGATCGAGTGATGAAGAAGGCGGGGATCTTATGGAGATTCCCGCCTTTTTAGTTTAATGACTTTGAAAAAAACATATGATGAAGAACGCAGAATATGCGTTTTTTGATGCATCGGTTTGCGATTGGAGATAAGAGGCCTGTTGTTTTGACTATATGCGGAAGAGAGATGCAAGATCTGTTTGAAATGTATTTATGACGAGGGTGTCTCATCAGTGCAAAAGGGATTGAAAATCATAAAACTTTTTTGAAAAACGTGTTTTAATCGTTGGAAATATCACGAAAAATGTGAATAATTATTGCTTGAAAACTCGTAAAAATGTGCTATGCTGTTTGTGATGATATTAAAACAAGGTGATGATGTGTATGAAGCGAAATGCTATTTCAGAACTGATCAAATGGAAGAATGATCCTGAGAAGAAGCCGCTGATTATTCGGGGTGCGCGTCAGGTCGGCAAGACCTGGCTCATGAAAGAGTTTGGACAGAGCTGCTATGAGCGCTTTGTTTACTTCAACTTCGATGAGGAAGATGAGCTGAAATCCATTTTTGAGACGAATAAGAATCCGCAGCGGATCATCGAACTGCTCTCCTTGATCGCCGGCGAGAAGATACTGCCTGGCGATACGCTGATTATCTTTGATGAAGTGCAGGAATGCCCGGAGGCACTGAATACGCTCAAATATTTCAAAGAGAAAGCAAGCGACTATCATGTCATCGCTGCTGGAAGCCTGCTTGGGACATTGCTCGCGCAGTCCAAGTCTTATCCAGTAGGTATGGTCAATCTGCTTGACCTCTATCCGCTTTGTTTTGATGAGTTTCTGGAAGCTAGTGATCCGGCGCTGTTTGCTTATTACGAGAGCATTCGGAAAGAACAGACGATCGAGGAAATCTTCCACAATCGTCTGCTGGAAGCCTATAATAACTACCTGATCATCGGCGGGATGCCGGAATGTGTTGCCGCATGGGTGAATCATAAAGATCCGGCGGCAGTTTCCAAAAATCAGCGAGAGCTCATTGAAATCTATGAGAATGACTTTTCCAAACACAACGGGAAGGTGAACAGCGGTCGGATCCTGATGGTGTTTCGAAGCATCGTATCGCAGCTTGCGAAATCTAACGAGAAGTTTATGTACGGAGCTGTTCGGCAGGGCGGCAGAGCAAGGGATTTTGAAGAAGCGATCGAGTGGCTTGTGTCCGCAGGCATGCTCAATCGCATCTACAATGTTTCCAAGATGGAGCATCCGCTTTCTGCTTTTGACAAGCTTGACCAATTCAAGCTCTTTCTCTTTGATACAGGATTGCTTAAGCACATGGCGGGCATTGACAACAGTACTATCCTATTGAAATCCGATTACCAATTTAAAGGTCCGCTGACAGAAAACTATGTGTTACAGCAGCTTCGCGGACAGTTTGAAACAGCTCCTCGTTATTACTCGGATAAGACCATGGAGATCGACTTTGTGTTGCAAAATGGCGCAGAGATAATCCCTGTTGAGGTAAAGGCCGGTGAAAGCAGGTCTGCCCCCTCTTTTAAACGATATATTGCCGAACATCGTCCTGCACAAGCCATCCGTTTCTCCAAACGCGGCTATCGGAAGGATGGGGCAATCACAAACATTCCTCTTTATCTTGTAAGGAAGACCAGAGAACTGCTCTAAAGATCAGCCTTTACACATGGCAAAGCTTGAGAAAATGACAAAGACAAATCAGACCGTTGACATAGTTGCTTTTTGCGCAGACTTTGTCATCCGGTCATTTTTTATTTTCACTTTTTAAAATCTGTTATCTTTGTTTTCATAGCCAGATAGTTATCTACAAGCTGAAAGACAATGTGATCCGGCAAAAGCAGCTTCTCGTGATGAAGAAGGCGGGGCCCTCATGGAGATCCTCACTTTTCATATGCACGAAAAAACGCCATTTGATGGCGCTTTTCTATTCATTTTGACCATGATGACCATGCCCTTGATGATGTCCTGGAGAAGTGACTTCTGTGTCTGTCGCTTCCAGCATGGCGCGGATCTGTGCCATGGAAAGATTGGCAATATCATCGGCCGTGATGGCCGGATCTAGTTTCTGCAGCTCCAGCAGCAAGCGGTATTTTCCTACGGATAAGCCGGCCTCATGGGCTTGTTCGACTTCATGATGGTTTTCGCTGCAATGGATGGAAACAGAAGAAACACGTTGAGAAAGGCAGTCTTCCATTGCGCGTGCGCTTTCCATGGATCCGCAGACGACGGTGATCTCTGGCTGTTCGCCTGCTTCCAGGAAAGCTTGGACAGCTTCGCTGTTCAGCAGATCGGCGATCGCGTCTGCATAATCCATGTGATCGACGCTGACATCCGCAAGCAGCGCTTCGCCATCCTCGTTGATCCCTGTGGCAGAGATGACCCGGCCATAGACATTGACGGAAAGTTCTATGGAAGGATTGATGTCTACACTGATGACGCTGGCTTCGGTAAAATAGGAGAAATAGCCGCCCAGCCCGATCATGAGGATCAGCACGGTGAGCACTGTGGCAATGCGCGGCATGCTCAGCCATGGCCTGCGTCTTCGTTCCAGCTGGCGCATGACCGATCGTCTCGTGCTTTCTTTGAGCTCCTCTTCCGCGTGTACGGCATCAAAGGCTTTTCTGATCCGCTCATTCAACCTCATCACCTCCCAGCTTTTCTTTAAGTAGCTTTCTGGCCCGTGCCAGCATCGTGTAAACGGTGTTCACCGGCTTATGCATGATATCTGCGATCTCTGTGGCAGCATAGCCTTCATAATAATGCAGATAGATCACATTGCGATATTTCTGCGGCAAGGAGAGCACAGCCTCCAGGGTCTGCGTATCTTGTGATTCTTGCTTTGCGGCCATCGGCAGCAAGTCGTCCAAAGAAACAGCATTGCGGCGAAAAAAGCTTTTCAGCACATCTTTGCACTGATTGATCGTTACCCGGATCAGCCAAGCTTTTTCATGTTCTTCGCTGTTGAACGCAACGGTGCTCAACGCATATTTCAGGAATACTTCTTGAAACACATCTTCTGTATCAGAGGCGTTTTTCAGATGAAGCAGGCAGATCCGGCGAACGGTATCCGCATGACGCGTGATCGCCCTGGTGATTTCCTGTTCTGACCGCATCTGATTCACGCGTCAGTGATGACGTCCCTGATAACGATGTCCTTGATGATGCGCATGATGCTGATCGCACCAGCGGCAGATGCCATTTCCATCCGCGTTTCCCTCCTTCACGCAATTGGGCTGCTGAACATACGTCCCGTTTTCCTTATTATCACATACTCCGTTGTCATTTTCATCAATATACTGCATGTAACGATCCGGCGCAGGGGTGCTCGCAGGGGCTGCAGAAGCTGTCCAGGCATTGACAGAAAGGAATAGTGCCCCGGCAGCGCCAAGGCCAGCAACTAACATCGTTCTCTTTTTCATCTTCTTTTCCTCCTTGAGAATCATATCTCTTTTCACCTTATATACGAATGGCCGAGGATAAACCTTTCATGCGCTGCTTTTTTTGCTATAGAAAATGCAAGAGCTTAACAGAGTCTTAACCAAATCTTTACTGTACGTAAACAAAGAAAGACAACGGTGATGTTAAGATGAAGCGCGGGTAAGAGGAAAGGAAGTTTTGTATGTGCATACAACGACATAAGCAGATCATCAGCGCTGTGATATTGTCTTTTGCTATTTTGCTTATCATTGTCATCGCGTTGTTTCCTTCGCTGGTCGATCGAAGGACATCCAGCGCAGTAAGCGCGGAACAGTTGGATGAGGGAGTTCAAATTGCCCTTTTTGATCCTCGCTATCAGCGGGATCAGCACGCATCTGCGATTGATTATCAAGAAACAACGCTGAAGTCGACCGCAAAGCAAGGACTTTTATTGCGAGGGCCTGAGCTTACGCTTCCTGCCGGAAGATATATCTTGGAGATCACAGGGGACTGTGAACAGATCGATGCGCATATAAAGCAATTATCCATAAAAATAAGCTCATCCCAGAATCATGATCTTCTTGATCAAGACGTAGATGCAGAAGCACTTTCCAATGGTGAGATCATTGTTCCGTTTACATTGGGACAGGACAGCACCTATGTCAGCTGGACGATTTCTTATTCTGGCGATCTGCGCATCTCATTAAAAGCAATCCGCTTAAGGAGGGATCTGTGAGATGAATGGAAAGCTGAATGAAAAAAAACAGCTCATCCTATATGTTGTGATGGCTTTGATGCTGATCTTTTTACTGGTCAATATCGTATACGCATTCATTCAATATCAAGATGTCGGTGTCAGCGATTTCACTCGGCGCTATCGTGAAAGCCGCTACATGATGGCAGGCATCTCTGTGTTCGATGTGATATATGGGGCACATCCTGTGGTCGATGCCATTGGTGAACTTCCGCGAAATTCTGGCTATCCTTCCTGGGCGATGGTCATCGGGATAATCACAAACTTTGCTTTTCTTCCTGAGCGTATCGCGGAAATACTGACATTTGTCCTCATGATCGCGATCATCATTATCGCCGCGGTCCTCCTGTATCAATTTGGAAAGCGCATGAAATGGCGTCGTGAGCATTGTGTGCTGCTCACGTTGACAGGTCTGTGCATTTCCGGGTTCTGGACAGGGCTGCCCTATCTGAATTTTGGCCTTGTCATCGGCGTTCTTTTGCTGGAATTTGTTTTGTTGGAAAAAGAACATCCCCTGTGGGCCGGCATACTGTTAGGCATTGCCAGCGTAAAACCAGTTTTGGCTGCACCTTTTTTTCTGGCAGTGCTGTTGAGACGCAACTGGAAATGCTTTGTGACTGCCTCTGTCATTCCGCTGACTGCGCTGATCATCGGCTGGATCCTGACAGATATTTCTCCATTTACCATGCTGTCTCAGATGAGCGCGGAAGGGAATACCTATTGGAACAATGCTTTCTTCTCCGGATGGAACTGGATGCTGCAAGGAGGCTATTCCACCAAGGTATGCAACACGATGAGCATGATCTTCGGCATAGCAACCGCTTTATTGATGTGGCTCTGGCTGTACCCTTCTGAAGATCGTCTGGTTTGGTACGCTGTTCCAGCAGTGATCAGCGGTTTCTGGACATATTCACAAGAACATGATCGCACCGTACAGCTGATCTTGTTGCTGGCATTGGCCGTATATGTCATGAAAGAAAAACGCCTCAGCAAGCGGATGGTGCTGTGCATATTTGCCTGCGTTGTCTATCGGCGTTACCTGGTCATGGCAGCTGAGGCACTGGGCCTGCATATTGCTTATCAGACATTTGATATGATATATGACCTGATCCTCATCGCGGCATTGATCATGCTGATCATCAAGGCACGGAAAGAACAGGAAATGGAGAAGATATCACATGAAGCGAATGCTTGAGAAAGATCAAAGTGAAGTTTTTCGCTATTTGTTTTTCGGCGTATGCTCAATGTTCCTGAATTTTGGATGCTTTCGCTTGTGCGTGATGGTCATGCACTATCAGGCGGCAAATCTCATCTCATGGATCATTACTGTTCTGTTTGTGTTTTTGACAAACAAGTTTTGGGTGTTTAAAAGCGAAGCTAAAGACAAATGGAAACATGAGCTGCTTCGCTTTACAGGGGCAAGGATAGCTACATTGATCATGGAAGTTTTGCTGATGGCACTGTTCATTGAAATGCTTCTATGGAATGAGATGTTCGCGAAGATCATCGTGCAGATCGATGTCGTGATCATGAATTATATCCTGAGCAAATATCTGGTCTTTCGGAAAGGGGGAGAATGATGGAAATGGACAAGAAGATCGCAGTATTGATCCCGTGTTACAATGAAGAAATGACCATCGGAAAAGTCATTGATGATTTTCATCGTGTCTGTCCGGATGCAGATGTATATGTATACAACAATAACTCAACAGACGCCACGGCAACGATCGCTGCGGCAAAGGGCGCCATAGTCAGAGAAGAATATCGGCAAGGGAAAGGCAATGTCATTCGTTCGATGTTCAGAGATATTGATGCCGACTGCTATATCATGGTTGATGGCGATGATACTTACCCTGCTGAAGACGCATGGCAGGCCGCACAGATGGTGCTGGAAGGGCGGGCTGACATGTGCATCGGGGACCGTCTTTCTTCCACTTACTTTGTGGAAAACAAGCGCGTTTTTCACAATATGGGGAACCGGATGGTGCGCTTTTTGATCAACTGGATCTTTCACAGCGATATACATGACATCATGACCGGATGCCGCGCGTTCAGTCCGTTGTTTGTCAAATCATACCCGGTGATCAGCAGCGGATTTGAGATCGAGACAGAGATGACCATCCATGCGCTGGATAAAAACATGGTCATTCAGGAAATTCCCATACGATATCGAGATCGTCCGGATGGCAGTGAGTCAAAGCTGAATACATATAGCGATGGGGTCCGTGTGATCTGCACGATCCTCTCATTGTTCAAGAATTACCGCCCTTTTCAGTTTTTTTCGCTGCTCTCGCTGATCATCCTTATTCTTGCATTGATCTTATTTTTGCCAATATTTGCGGATTTCCTGCAAACGGGAGAAGTGCTCCGCTTCCCTACGCTGTTTGTGGTAGTCGGCATGGTCATCATGGCTACCTTCAGCTTCTTTACCGGATTGATCCTGAATACGGTCAAGCGGTATGAACGGCAGTTCTTTGAGTTAAATTGCAATACGATAAAATCGAGACAAGAGAGCAGATAGTTTACAATATTTTTATATATACTTGAATATTATATGATATAAAGCAGATAAAATATTGAATTAATGATGTGATTTTATATTATGCAGGAAATTTATGAAAATGAAAAAGCTTTTTGCAATGATTATGGCATTAACGAAGCTTTTGTTCTCTAATACACAGATTTTTGCAAAAAATGAGATGGTAGTTTCAACTTCAAGTAATCCAGTTATTCTTGCACAAGAAGTAGACAAATATGCGGAAGATCATCTTGAAGAATTATTTGAAAAATGCTGCGAGAAGCAGAAGCTGTGAAAAGACTTTTGCAACGGTAATTGATGATGAAGGGAATTCAGAAAAAGTAGAGGCTTATGTGATAGATACTACGAATGTGGTTGAAAATAATACTGATGTTAAATTTCAAACCGTTGTTGCAAGATCCTATTATGAAGAAAAAAGGAAGATTTAGATCCAGATGGCGGAATTAAAGGATATGTAACGATGGGTTATGTAGAAGATGGAAATAGACATAAACTGACACACGCTGGAGGAGGATACTCAAAGGCTCTTTCAAGTTATAGAGTATCTAGTCAATTGTTAAAATATGAAAATAGCGAGTACCATTTGATAGCATCGGATATTGTGCAGACAGGTCAAAAAGAACACAAAAATGAAACATCTTTTAGTCATCCGACTGGGTTTACACAATATACATCTATTGGAGCACAAATGGTGGCGTCTAATAGGCTTACGATTAGGACAGGTACTGGGAGTCAGATGAAAGTGTATACCTTTATTGTCGAAAACAAAATCTAGTAGAAAAACATATCCTTCAATCATATTTTACAAAGCCTGAACTGTTCAACAATGGTTCAGGTTTTTATCATCTGGCACAGCAACAGAAGAAAAATATCGATTTTAGCACTCTAAGCTTGACAGTGCTAAAAGATTGACTATAATAATAAGTGTGATCGGGAAAAGCCCGATGGAAAGAAATTCATGAACGACGGCTGCGATAAAGACAACCGTGAGGATGTGTGTAATGGAGGCGATTGAGATGAAATTCTTCCCTGGAACAACAAACTTATTTGATGACATGCTGGATGATATGTTCACATCACCGTTCTTTACCAACCGAAGCGATATGGTGATGAAGACGGACATCACTGAAAAGGATGGGTACTATACCCTGGATATGGAACTGCCTGGCTGCAAGAAGGAAGACATCCATCTGGAGCTGAAGGATGGCTACCTGAATGTGAGCGCGGCACGCAACGCAAACAAAGATGAAAAAGACGCGAAAGGAAATTTGGTGCGTCAGGAACGCTACAGCGGCACGTTCTTGCGCAGCTTCTATGTTGGAGACAAGCTGAGCGAAGAGGACATCAAGGCCGGCTATGAAAACGGTGAGTTGAAGATCACCTTCCCGAAGGAAGTCAAGAAGCTGCCGGAAAAGAAGACCATTACGATCGATTGATCAGGCGAAGGCGCAGGGCTTATCCTGTGCCTTTTCTTTTTAGCTTGATATCATAACCCACAGGTTCAAACCTCGTAACGAAGCGAGACTTCTGTTTGCGCCCGGGCAGGATATAATAAGATCAGAATGAGACAGGAGGCAATGAATATGGAATATGTAACACTGAATAATGGCGTGAAGATGCCGATGGCAGGAATCGGAACATTCTTGCTTTCACCGGACGAAGCGGAAGCGTCCGTATTGAGCGCATTGCAATGCGGCTATCGCCTGATCGATACCGCGAACGCGTATGTGAATGAGAAAGCGGTAGGACGGGCCATGAAGAGATCCGGACTGAAGCGCGAGGAGATCTTTTTGGAGACAAAGCTGTGGCCGAGCTTCTATGAACAAGATGATGCGGTAGACAAGACGCTGGCGCGCCTGGATACTGATTACATCGATCTGCTGCTGATCCATCAGCCGGCCGGCAACTATGTCGCCGGATATCGTCAGATGGAAAAAGCCTATAAGGAAGGAAAAGTCAGAGCGATCGGACTGTCCAACTTCAATGAAGCGCAGATCCGGGAGATCCTGGAGATCTGTGAAGTGAAGCCGTCTGTGCTGCAGACCGAGGTGCATCCGTATTCCCAGGAAAAAGCGCTGAAGCAGTTTTTGGCGCAGGAAGGCATGGTCATTCAGGCATGGTATCCGCTGGGTCATGGCGACAAGGCTTTGATCAACGAGCCGCTCTTCACCGAACTGGCGCAGAAGTATGGCAAGAGCAATGCGCAGATCATCCTGCGCTGGCACATCCAGGATGGCAACATCGTCATCCCGGGATCGAAGAACGCTGATCATATCCGCGATAACTTCGATCTGTTTGATTTCAGCCTGAGTGATGAAGAAATGGCAAAGATCGCGGCCATGGATCAGAAGAAGCGCTATTACACGAGCACGCCGGAAATGTTGGATCGTTATGTCCAGATGGTTCCGCCGGTAGATGAACAGAAATAAGGAGTGATCGAGATGAGAAAAGATTTTGGCACGAAATCATGGTTTTACCCGCTGCCGGTATTGATCATCGCTACGTATGATGAGCAGGGCAAGGCAGATGCGATGAACGCGGCCTGGGGCGGCTTGTACGACGCAGACAAAGTCGTGCTGTGCCTGAGCGCAGGCCACAAGACGACCAAGAACATCATGGCCCGCAAGGCTTTCACCGTAAGCTTTGCCGATGCGGAACATGTGATCCCTGCGGATTATGTGGGCATGGTCAGCGCCAACAGTGAGCCGGATAAGCTGGAAAAGTCCGGTTTCCACGCGGTCAAGAGCACTAAGGTCGACGCGCCGCTGATCGCTGAGCTTCCCGTTACGCTGGAATGTACCTTGATGAAGGTAAATGAAGACGGCAACATCATCGGCAAGATCGAAAATGTGAGCGTCGATGAAGCGGTCCTGGACGAAAAGGGCACGATCGATTTCACGAAGTTTCACCCAATTGCTTTTGAACCAGCAAAGAATGGCTATCATGTGCTGGGCGAAAGAGTGGGCAATGCCTTCAGTGATGGCAGCAAACTGAAATAAATGGAATAAACAGCGGATGAGCAAGGAGGGATGCGAAATGGATATGCTGAAAGGCAAGGTGGCCGTAGTCAGCGGCGGCGGTTCAGGCATTGGCCGGGCCATCGCGCAGCGGTTTGCGCAGGAAGGCGCCCGCGTGCTGATCATCGGCCGTAAGGAAGCACCGCTGAAAGAAACAGCGGCCGCAGATGAAAAGATCTCCTGGATAACAGGAGACATCACCAAAGAGGAGAGCGTGGAGAAAGTGTTCGAGACCATCAAAGAGCGCTTCAGCGGTCAGCTCGATATCTTGGTCAACAATGCCGGCTGGTGTCCGGTCCAGCCGCTGAGCGAGATGAAGATCGAAGATTATGACCGCGCGTTCAGCCTCGATGTGCGTGCTCTCGTCAATATGACGATCCATGCGCTCCCCCTGATCCGCAAGACCAGAGGAAACATCATCAATTTATCGAGCGTAGGGGCAACGCATCGCGCCTCCAATCTTTCGATGTATGTGGGGGCCAAGGCCGCAGTGGAAAACTTCACGCGGGTCTGGGCCATCGAGCTGGCAGCGGAAGGCATCCGCGTCAATGCCATTGCGCCCGGCGCTATTGACACCAACATCTGGAATGTGACCGATCTTTCTGCGGAAGCAGCCCAGAAACACCGGGAGGGCATTGCCAGCGGCATTCCGATGAAACGCTTTGGCGCGCCGCGGGAAGTAGCCAATGTCGCTGCTTTCCTCGCGTCGGATGAAGCGTCATATGTGAGCGGAGCGGTCTATGCAGTGGATGGCGCACAAGGCGCCGCATAAAAAGGGGACAGAGGTCAATGATCTCTGTCCTTTCATCTCAAGGGAGGAAATATCGATGAAACGAATGATGACAGTATTGCTCTGTCTGCTCTTATGCGGATGTCAGAGTGCCGCGCAGCCAGATCCGCAGCCCGTGGAAAGTCTGGCACCGGCCCAACTTGTGAGCGAACAAGTGCTCCATGGGGAGAGCGGCGATATCCATTACAGCTATCAGCTTCCAGAAGGTTACAATGAAAACGGAAGCTACCCGATGATGGTCGTCATGCCAGGTTATGATATGATGTGGTTCGGCGAAGATTCTTCCGGCGCCAATCTGGATTGGCAGGGTTTTCGCTGCTGGAGCGAGCAGGAAGATGATATGATCGTCGTTTCAGCACAGCTGACGGATTGGGGCGAGACCTCAGCACGCCAGGCCATTGAGCTGACCGAGCATTTCCTGGATGATTTTGCCGTGGATGCAGAGCGTGTCTATGCGGCCGGATATTCTGCCGGCGGAGAGACCATGTCCAGGGCTGTCTCCATGCGCCCTGACCTGTATGCCGCTTATCTGCATGTGGCCTCGCAATGGGATGGCACCTATGCGCCGATCGCGGAAAATGGCGTAGGCGTCTATATCTATATCGCGCAGAACGATGAGTACTATGGTTCTCAGCAGGCACAAGAGACATATGATGCATTATATGCGGCCCATCAGGAAGCCGGCCTTGATGAAGCCCAGATTGATGCGCTGCTGCAGATCCAGACCCCGGCCGACGCGTATTTTGCGGAACATGATGCCGGCGGATATTATCACGCAGCCGCCAACATCGTATTTGATGATGCCGATGTGCTGAGCTGGATCCTCTCCCATCATAAATAAAGGTCATGCCAATTGCCGCGCTGCCTGGATCAGCGCGGCATATTTGTTTTTCTCAGCTTTGCGGCAGACCAAGTAATAAAGGACATGCGCCGCTTCATCGCAGATCGGGATGGGTTTGCGCCCATACGCGCTGTGCATGCGCCGCAAGACACAGTCTGAACTGAAAGCCGACAGCGTCGATGCGTCCACCAGCTCGTTGAGCGTTTCCTTGTCTTGCGGGATGAGCTTTGCCTCTGGGATATGGCGCTGACACGTTTCCAGTCAGAAACCTGAACCGCCATGCGCCAAGATGCTCATGCCGCGCAGATCCTTGAAGGTGATATCCGTCCGGCTGGCCAGCGGGCGCGTATCTGGGACGGTGATATACAGCTGCTCATGCAAGAAAGGCTGGGCGAAGAGATCAGCGGCATCAGGATCATGATGCGTGAGGATGAAATGATACAGCTGTTTTCGCAGCCGGTCGATGAGCGTGTCATCATCCGCAAGCTCTGAAGTGATGGCTGTATCGCCGGCACGGTCACGCAGCAAGGGCATGACCTCATCCGCGGGCAGCGCGGCACAGGCGCCGAAGACGATGGCGTGCTGACGGCGCGCAAACGCAAGCGTGCGCGTCATCATTTCCTGCTGCGCCGCCAGTACTTTGCGCGCTTGTTCTACAGCGACTTTCCCGGTTTCGTTCAGCGTGATCTGACTGCGGGTCCGGATGAACAGCTCCACGCCGAATGCCTCTTCCAGCTTCTTCATCGAACGGCTGAGCGCCGGCTGGGTGATGTGCAGCTTTCTGGCCGCCGCCGACAACGTGCCGCATTCAGCGAAGCAGACCAGCTGTTCCAGCAAAAAAGTTTCGATCATGATATGCTCCTTTCGGGTATAACCATTGTTTATCCCATCATAAGAAATCGGCAATTTACTGTCAACCGTTCGTGCCGTATACTTTGGACAGAATACAGGAGGTAAACAGATGAATAACGTAAAAGATAAAGTGGTCCTGATCACCGGTGCGTCATCCGGCATCGGCGCACAGACGGCCAAGACATTGGCAGAACATGGCGCGAAAGTGGTCCTCGGAGCCCGCCGTGAGGAGCGGCTGCGCACGCTTGCCCAGGAAATCGGACCGGCAGCAGCATGTCAGCGCTGAAGCGGCGAGACTGGATGGATATGGTCGACATCAACATCAAAGGCGTGCTCAATGGCATGGCAGCCACATTGCCTCATTTTCTCGAGCAGAAACACGGACATATCATCGTCACATCCTCGGTCGCCGGCACCAGGTCCGTGCCGGGCAACGCGGTATATTGCGGCACGAAGCATTTCGTGCGTGCCATGCTGGATTCGTTTCGCAGCGAGGCGGTCAATGAAGAGACCAACATCCGCACCACGACGATTTATCCAGGCGCAATCCAGACAGAGCTGCTGAATACGGTGGCGTCCTCTGCAACAAAGACGATGGTCGAACAGTTTTACGCGGCGGTTGGGATCCAGCCTCAGGCGATCGCTGATGGCGTATTGTATGCCCTCTCCCAGCCAGACAACATCGATGTATCGGATCTGGTCATCCGTCCGGCCAAAGAGAGCTGATGCGCACACGCGGCGTCATGCCGCCTGTTTTGCGTTATAATAGAGGGCGGAAAGGGGGGATTCGTTTGCATGGATATACGATCAAAGCGGTGATCTTTCGTTATCTTTTGCTTTGTATCGGTCTGGCGATCATGGCGCTGGGCGTGGCATTCTCCATTCGAGCCAGCCTAGGTACTTCGCCGATCTCCAGCGTACCCTATGTCATCAGTCTCATTTCGCCGCTGAGCGTGGGCACAGCGACCATCCTCATGCACTGCGTCTTCATCCTGATACAGATCTTCATCTTGCGGCGCCGCTATGAGCTCATTCAGCTCATGCAGCTGCCAGTGGCGCTGATCTTCGGCTTTATGTGTGACTTTGCGCTCTGGATGCTGCAAGGAGTGAGCTATGGCAGTTATCTGCAGCAGTGGCTGCTCTGTCTCATCGGCATCGTCCTGGTTGCGATCGGCGTCTTTCTGGAGGTCAGCGCCGATGTGGTCGTGCTTGCCGGCGAAGGCGTATCGCTCGCCATATGCAAAGTGCTGCCGATCCGTTTCAGTTCGATGAAAGTCATCTTTGATGTGACCCTCGTCCTCATCGCCTGCGTGTTGGGCTTCGGCTTTACTGGCAGCTTGCAAGGCGTGCGTGAAGGTACCATCGCCGCTGCTGTGCTGGTAGGCATGCTGGTCCGCGCCATCAGCAAGTGGAAAGACGCTCTTCAGCGCAGATTCAGAAAAAACGATGGCCGGCACGGCTGAATTATGATATACTGTTTGCAATGGCAGAGAAGGAAAGAGTACCGATGCGGAATGCATAGAGAGCAGATGGCTGGTGAAAATCTGACAGGAAGCATGCGGGAACATGGCTCCGGAGCCGCTTTTCCGAATGATGAGGAAAAGCCGCGGAAACGGCGTTAACGTTCAGAGGTGCAGCAATGCACGAAAAAAGGTGGTACCGCGAAGCTTTCGCCCTTTGGCGTGAGCTTTTTTCTTTTTTGCAGGACGACAGACAGACAGGAGGAATCATTCATGGATAAAAAACCGTATTATATCACTACGGCGATCGCTTACACATCCGGCAAGCCGCATATCGGCAATACCTATGAGATCGTGCTGACGGACGCAATCGCCCGCTACCGCCGCGCTCAGGGATATGATGTGTTCTTCCAGACCGGCACGGATGAGCACGGCCAGAAGATCGAGGAAAAAGCAAAGGAAAAGGGCGTGTCTCCCAAGGAATTTGTCGATGGCGTGGCCAAGACCGTCAAAGATACCTTTGACATGATGAACACCAGCTACGACTATTTTATCCGTACCACGGATGAAGCGCATGAAAAACAGGTGCAGAAGATCTTCCGCCGCCTGTATGAGCAGGGAGACATCTATAAAGGCACTTATGAAGGCATGTATTGCACGCCGTGCGAATCATTCTGGACCGAAAGCCAGCTGGTAGACGGCTGCTGCCCGGACTGCGGCAGACCGGTCAAGAAAGCGAAGGAAGAGGCGTATTTCTTCCGTATGCAGAAATATGCGGACCGCCTGATGAAATACATCGAGGATCATCCGGAATTCATCCAGCCGGAATCCCGCAAGAATGAGATGGTCAACAATTTTCTCAAGCCGGGCCTGCAGGATCTGTGCGTATCCCGAACTTCCTTCAAGTGGGGCATTCCGGTCGATTTTGACCCTAAGCACGTTATTTATGTGTGGATCGACGCGCTGAGCAACTATATCACTTCGCTCGGTTATGACGCAGATGGCAGCAGCGCGGAGAATTTCAAAAAGTACTGGCCGGCCGATGTGCATATCATCGGCAAGGACATCCTGCGTTTCCATACGATCTATTGGCCGATCATGCTCATGGCGCTGGATCTGCCGCTGCCCAAGCAGGTATTCGGACACCCGTGGCTGCTGGTGGGCGATGGCAAGATGTCCAAGTCCAAAGGCAATGCCATCTATGCCGACGAGCTGGTGCATTATTTCGGCGTTGACGCCGTACGCTATTTCGTTCTGCATGAGATGCCATTTGCGCAAGATGGCACGATCACCTGGGACCTGATGGTCGAACGCGTCAACTCGGATCTGGCCAACATCCTGGGCAACCTGGTGAGCCGTACCATTTCGATGTCCAACAAGTATTTTGGCGGCCGCATCGATAATGCCCATGTCAGCGAACCAGTAGATGATGAACTGATCACGCTGGCATTGGAAACGCCGAAAAAAGTGGAAAAGAAGATGGACGAGCTGCGGGTAGGCGATGCCATCGGCGAGATCTTCACGCTGCTGCGACGTTCCAATAAATACATCGATGAAACGACCCCGTGGGTGCTGGGGAAAGATGAGACCAAGAAAGAGCGCCTGGCCACGGTGTTGTACAACTTGCTGGAAAGCATTCGTTTCTCCGCAGTGCTCTTATCCAGCTTTATGCCGCAGACCGCGGAAAAGATCCTCGACATGCTCGATACGCAGCAGCGTTCGCTGCAGAGCCTGGAGCGTTTCGGCAATCTGGAATGCGGCCATTCGGTCGTGAAGAAAGCAGAGATCTTGTTTGCCCGCATCGACGCAGAGGAATTCAGGAAACAGCTGGAAGCCGATCGCGAACAGGAAGAAGCGGCTGCCCGTCCGGCCAAGCCGCAGATCACCTTTGATGACTTCGGCAAGCTGGAGCTGAAAGTCGGTACGGTCATCGCCTGCGAGAAACATCCCAAGGCTGACCGGCTGCTCGTCGAACAGATCGACCTGGGCAATGAGATCCGCCAGGTCGTCAGCGGCATCGCCAGCCACTTTACTCCGGAAGAGATGGTCGGCAGACGCGTCGTCGTCGTCACCAACCTCAAGCCGGCCAAGCTGCGCGGCGTGGAAAGCCAGGGCATGATCCTGTGCGCCGCGAGCGATGATGAGCAGACGCTTGACCTGGTCACGGTCACCAAAGATCTGCCTAACGGCACGATCGTCAGTTAAGATGCATACAGACCGGCCTGGATCACAGACCGGTCTTGCTATAAGGAAAGGAAAGCAAGACTTATGAAGATCAATGAATTGCTCGCTCAGCGCCCGACGCTGTCTTTTGAGATCTTTCCGCCGAAAAACAAAGACGGCGATATCACTTCGATCTACAGCACGATCGATCAGCTGGCGGAGCTCAAACCGGATTTTATCAGCGTCACGTATGGCGCCGGCGGTTCTACGACCCGCAATACCGTGGAGATCGCCTCAATGATCAAGGAACGCTGGCATGTCGAAAGCGTAGCGCATCTTAGCTGCATCGATGCTACGGCTGACAACCTGCGTGCCGTGCTTGATCAGCTGCAGGAAAAAGGCATCGAAAACATCCTGGCTTTGCGCGGGGATTACCCTAAGGGCTATGACCCGCAAAATGCGCCGCGTGAGTTTCAGCATGCCAGCGACCTGGCTTCATTCATCAATGCGGGTTATCCGGGCGCATTCTGCCTCAGCGGCGCATGTTATCCTGAGGTGCATGAGGAAGCAGCTTCGCTGGATGAGGATCTGCGTCATTTGAAGATCAAGGCAGATGCTGGGGTATCTTATCTGACTACCCAGATCTTCTTAGACAACAATTATTATTATCGTTTGCTGCGTGAGGCACGCAAAAGAGGCATCGATGTGCCGATCCTGGCCGGCATCATGCCGGCGACCAATGCGAAACAGCTGTTGAATATGTCAAAGATGTGCGGCTGCTCGATCCCTTACACGCTTTCGGCAATGATCGAGCGCTTCTCTGATGATCCTGAGGCGATGCGCGAGGTCGGGCTCAATTATGCCGCATGGCAGATCATGGACCTCATCACCAATGGTGTGGACGGCATCCATCTCTATACGATGAATCGGCCGAAGATCGCAACCGAGATCATGCGCCGCTGTGACGCGATCCTGAAAGAATTCCGGCATGCTGATTGAGCGCACATTGCGTTATCTGGGCTGGCGCGGAGCGCTCGATGAGCCGATGCGGCAGCTGCTGGATTCGTGCGCGCAGGAAGTCCGGAAACTGCGCCCATCATTTGCGCATGCGCGTTTTTCGCTGTCACATGATCCGCTGCGGCTTTCTGAAGCTGGCATCGTCTTGCCTTCGGCACAGCTGGATCGCAGCTTTCGCATGTGTGATGCCTGCGAAGTTGTCGGGATCACTTTAGGAGCAGAAGCAGAGCGGCTCGTGCGTTACTATGCCCTCATCGATATGGCGCGGATGAGCGTGCTGGATGCCATGCTCAGCGCCTGGGTGGAAGAATGCTGCGATGAGTCTGAGCGGCAGATCATCACGGAAACGCGGACCGCGCGGCTGTGTCCGGGCTATGGCGACATTCCGCTGGCATTGAACGAACCGCTTGGCGCTGCGCTTTCCCTGCCGCGGATCGGGTTGTATGTCAAGGCCGGCGGCGCCCTTTCCCCGCAGAAATCGATGATCGGACTGATCGGCATAGGGGATGTTGGGCAACCCAAAAGCTGCGGTTCATGCATCCGCAGCAATGATTGTGAATACAGAAAGCGAGGAGAACGATGTTACGTGAGCGATTAGGAAAAGAAATGCTCCTGTTTGACGGAGCCATGGGATCGATGCTGCAGCAGGCCGGCATGCCGGCCGGTGCCATTCCAGAGGAACTTAATATTGATGATCCGGCATTGATCGAACGGATCCATCGGGAGTATCTGCGTGCCGGCGCTGATTTTCTGACGACCAACACGTTTGGCTGCAATGCGTTAAAGATGAAAGAAAGCCGCTATGATTTTCAGGATATGATCCGCGCTGGCGCAGACTGTGCCCGGCGTGCCATCGCGGCCGAAGGCAGAAAAGCTTATGTCGCGCTGGATATCGGACCGATCGGGCAGCTGATGGAGCCGATGGGCACATTGAAGTTTGATGAAGCCTACACGCTGTTTCAGGACATGATCAACTGCGCCAAAGACAAAGTCGACGTGATCTTGTTTGAGACCATGAGCGATCTGTATGAAGTCAAGGCCGGCGTGCTGGCCGCGAAAGAAAACTGTGATCTGCCCGTATTTGTCTCTATGACCTATGAGCGCAGCGGCCGCACCCTTTCTGGCTGTGATCCGCAGACGATGGTCAATGTGCTGGAAGGACTCGGTGTCGATGCCCTGGGTGTCAATTGCTCGCTGGGACCGGACGAACTGAGCGAGATCATGGAAGCGGTGCTTTCCTGTGCCCATGTGCCGGTGCTGCTGCAGCCGAATGCCGGCCTGCCGCATCTGGAATGCGGAAAGACCTGCTATGCGCTGGATGCAGAGCAGTTTGCGCAGCGCACCATCGGCTATGCGCAGAAGGGCGTAAGCATCCTGGGCGGCTGCTGCGGCACGACGCCTGCAGGCATCGCTATGCTCAGAGCGGCCATGCCAAAGCTCTGCAGCCGCCGGGACAATCCGTTTTACACCATCGTATCCAGCGGCGTGCGCAGCGTGCGCATCGGAGAGCGTCCTGTTGTCTGCGGTGAGCGCCTTAATCCCACAGGCAAGAAAAAGCTGAAACAGGCATTGTTAGAAGAGTGCTATGAAGATGTGCTCAAGGAAGGCGTGCTGCAGGATCAGGCCGGCGCGCAGGTGCTCGATGTCAATGTCGGTGTGCCCGGCATCGACGAACGTGTGGTCATGCCCAAGGTGATCGCAATGCTGCAAGGGGTGCTTACTTTGCCATTGCAGATCGACACCGGCGACGCGCAGGCCATGGAAGCCGCATGCCGCCGCTATAATGGCCGGCCGCTGATGAATTCGGTGAATGGCAAGCGTGAGACGATGGAACAAGTGTTCCCGATCGTCAAAAAATACGGCGGTGTGGTCATCGGATTGACGCTTGATGAAGACGGCATCCCGCCATCAGCGCAGCAGCGCTTTGCGATCGCAGAGCGCATCATTGAGACGGCGGCTTCTTATGGCATACCGCGCAGCTCGATCATCATCGATACGCTGGTGCTGACAGCCAGCGCGCAGCAGGCCGAGGTCATTGAGACGATACGGGCATTGCGCATGGTGCGCACCCTTGGCGTGGCTGCCGCGCTTGGCGTGAGCAACGTGTCATTCGGCTTGCCGCAGCGCCCATTGCTCAACCGCACTTTCCTGGTGATGGCGCTGAGCGCGGGGCTGTCGCTGCCGATCATCAATCCGTTGGATCAGGAGCTCATGGCGGCCATCGATGCGTTCAACGTACTGTGTGATCATGACCACGATGCTATGGCATATATCGCGAAACATGCGCAGGAAGCTCCGGCGCCAAAGACGGCTTCCACGATGTCGCTGCAGCAGATCATCCTGCATGGCCTGAAGGATGAAGTGGAGGGAGCCATCCGTGCGCTGAGCGCGCAGAAAGCGCCATTGCAGATCATCAATGAGATCTTGATCCCGGCGCTTGATCAGGCTGGTGCGCTCTATGAGCAGAACCGTCTGTTCCTCCCGCAGCTCATGCAATGCGCGGAGACCAGCAAGAAGGCCTTTGCCATCTTAAAGGAAAGCTTTGCCAATGATGCGCCGGAAAAGGGCATCGTCATGATGGCCACTGTGGAAGGGGACATCCATGACATCGGCAAGAACATCGTGAAGGTCGTCGTGGAAAGCTATGGTTACCGCGTGATCGATCTGGGCAAGGACGTCAAGGCTGAGACAGTCGTGGAGGCGTTTCGCAAATATCATCCGCAGGCCATCGGGCTGAGTGCCTTGATGACCACGACGCTGCCGGCCATGGAAAAGACGATCCGGCTGCTGCGGCAGGAAGCAGACATCTGTCCCATCTGGGTCGGCGGCGCAGTGCTGAATGAGGAGTATGCGCGCACGATCCATGCGGATCATTATACGGCAGATGCCATGGCTACGGTGGAACTGCTGGAAAGGATCATACCAATCAAAACGAGACAATGACATACGCAATCAGAGCGCTGAAGGCAGGATATCCGCTTTCAGCGCGTTTTGATGTGGAGAGATCCGTTCATCATTGATCCCAGATTCAGTTTTTAATTATTGTGACATAAATAATGTCACAATATGCGCTATCGTATAAGTGTAAAGCGTACAGAGATGCGCATATGCTGGATGTGAACGGGCAATATGATGAAGGAGGATAAGGATATGAATGCGTTTGATGTGTTCCTGAGCGTGGCATCAGTGATCGTGGGGAGCGGTTATCTGATCTTGTGCGCGTATAATCATGAGAATCCGTTTTTTGACCGTGTGGTCGAAGAAGAAGACATCGATGAAAAGCAGTAGCGCTGTCCGGGGAGGACGGCGCATTCTTTTCTAACACTTTTGTTATAAAGCCGCGCCGCTATTGCGCATCAAGCCAAAATCCGATACTGTATGATTGTGAATAGTACAGTTGGGAGTTGATGCGATGATGACATTCAAACAATGGATGAAGCAGACAATGCGGCAATACGGCCGTCATTATGTGGTCGCGCTGTTTGCCTGCTGTTTCCTCTTGCCGCTGTTGACAGGCGATCAGGGCATGCTGTGGAACACAAGACGCGATGTGCTGCTCATCGGCAGCGGATTTACCGCAGCGGTCGCTGTCTTTCAGTTCCGCTTTCTCTGTCAGCGTAACGCGGCCATCTTTATGCTTGGCCTGCCGCTGAAGCGGCGCAAGCTGTTTCTTTACTGTTGGCTTGCCGGCTGGCTGATGATCCTTCCGGTCGTGCTCATCAATGCCACATTCAGCATGCTTTGCGGCGATTCTGGGTTCTTTCTGCCGCCGCTGGCCGTGCTGTATCAGACGATGATCTACGCGATCACTGTATTTTTCGTCACACGCAGCCGCAGGCTGCTGGACGCTGTGCTGATCGGATTTGGCTGGATGCTGGCGCTGTTTCTGTTTCAAGAGAGCTTCCTCTCCTTTTTCAATGACCGCAGCCAGTTCTTCATCATGGCGGATGAGTATAACATTGTCTCTGATCAGCTGCAGCTGGTGCTTTCTTTCCTCAATCTGATCCGTCTTGGCGAATGGAGCTTTGATTTATACTCGTTCTCGTCTTGGTATGGCTTGATCCTCATGGCAGCATGGCTGTTGTGGCTGCTGCTGGCGGCAGCGGCATCGTTCTGGTCAGTGCGCGCATTTGAACAGCTGGACGCAGAGACATGCGGATCGCCTTCTCGCTCATATGCGGTCTATCCATTTCTGTTGCTCGTGGTCACGTTTTCCCTGCTCAACCTGATCACGCTGAATGAGTGGACACTGTTTCTGAGCATGATGATCTTCCTGATCTATGCGGTCCTGTACTGTCTGTACCGGCGCCGGATCAGGTTTACGCTGCATATGATCAGCGGCTTTGCCGTGCTGGTGCTCGCAGAAACGGTCATCTCCCTTGCCTTCGTCTACACAGAAGGAATGGGATTCGTGCAGGAATCGCCGCAGACCGGCTTTTCTTCCATGACGCTGTATGTGCCGATGGACACGCAGAGCAATGCTGACAATCTGGAAAAGCTCGATGAAGTGAACGCGCGATATGGAAAGAAGCTGCTGAACGATGAAGTGATCTCAGACATCACGATCACCTTTACGCCAGGCAATGATGCTTATGAAGCAGTGCGCGGCATACAGCAGCAGCTGATGCGGGATACCGGTTCGCAATGGGACACTTATTATCAGATCCTGCAGTTTGATTTCACCAATCAGATCGACATGCAGAGCACCTTTTGCTATTACGTCGAAACACAGGAAGATTACGATCGATATATGGGTGAACTGCTCGATCTGCTGCTTGAGCAGCAAGACAATATCGATGTGAAGATGGGGTTTTATAATACCGATATCGATCTGTATACCATATACGAAGAGGAGGTGGAATGATGTTTTCCATCAAGACGCAAAGCAGGATTCCGATCTTCGAGCAGCTGAAGAAGCAGATCCTGGAATATATCAGCGCCGGCGTCCTGCACGGGGATGATCAGCTGCCCAGCGTGCGCATGCTGGCTTCGTCACTGGGCATCAATCCCAATACGGTGGCCAAGGCTTATCAGGAGCTGGAGGCAAAGCACATCATCTACAAAGTGCAGGGCAAAGGCTGTTTCATCTGTCCTGATCATATCGATGTGCTCATACGGGAAGAGAAACTGTCGCAGTTTGATGACTGTGTTCGTGACATGAAGCGTCATTCCATCGCTGCGGATGAGCTGGAAGGCCGGATCCGCCGCATTTATAGAGAGGAGGATCAACATGCTTAATATTCGGTGTGTATCAAAGAAACTGGGAGACGTACAGGTGCTGGATCAAGTGAACCTGGAATTAAAAGAAGGGAGCATCTTCGGGATGGTCGGCCCTAATGGAGCCGGCAAGAGCACGCTGCTGCGGATGATCGCCGGCGTATATCGTGAGGACAGCGGCGTCATCACCTGGGACAACGAACCCATCTTTGACAATCCTGACCGCAAGCAAGAGATCCTGTTCATCAGCGATGAGCCATTTTACTTTTACAACGCATCTATCCGTGATATGAAGCGCTTTTATCAGCTCTGTTACCCCTCGTTCAGCGAGGAAGCTTACGCGCATTATCTGAAGCAGTTCGGACTGGATGAAAACCGCCCGATGTCACAGTTCTCCAAAGGCATGAAACGGCAGGCCTTCATCATTTTCGCACTTGCCATCAGTCCTCGGCTGCTGCTTCTGGATGAGATCTTCGATGGTCTTGACCCGATGATGCGGCTGATGTTTCAGCGGGCATTGGCGCGCTGCGTACAGGAAAACGGCATGACGGTGATCATCTCCAGTCACAATATCCGTGAGCTGGAAGACATTTGTGACAGCTTCGGCATCCTGGATGAACGTCACATGATCACCAGCGGCGATATCGACGCTGTCAAGGGCAATGTGCATGCCATCCAGCTGGCTTTTGGGCATGAAGCAGATCCATCGCTGTTCACACATCTGGATGTCCTCAGCATTCGTGTCGAATCCCGCTTTGTCAAGATCGTGGTCAAAGGCAATGTGGAAAAGATCGTCAATTATCTGCGCTCTCTCGATCCGGTGATCCTTGAGGTGCAGGAAGTCAGTCTGGAGGAAGTCTTCCTCTATGAAATGGAACAGAAGGGATATGGTGCGTATGAGCAATAGCATACGCTGGTTTGGCTGGCAGCTGCGCAGAGACCGTGGATTCCTGGTCTTTTATATCGTTGCGCTGTTCTGCCTGTTTCCGCTGCTCACGTTTGCCATCTACAGTCCTGAAGATGATTCGTTCCTGTATCTTGAATTGGTGATCCTGCCGATCTTGTGCATCGTGGCCATGGCATGCTTCATGCCTTCACATCTGTTCGCGCATTTATGGAACAAACGCGAGCTGGACCTGTACAGCAGCATTCCGCTCAAGCGGGCCGCCATGTTCAGCCTGCGCTTTTTTACCGGCTTGTTCATCTCGTTTGTCCCCCTGCTCATGGCGATCGCGCTGGAATGCGGCGTGCTGCTCTTGCTGCGCATGGATACGAACCTCATGATGGCGATGCTTCGGTGCACAGGCAAGAGCATGGCGCTCGGAGCCTTGCTGTATTCTCTGAATGTGTGGATCGCGGTCCGTTGCCATAACCGTCTGGATACGGCTGTGATGACCATCTCCTATCTGGCCATTCCGCTCATCATCATTGTCGGTGTGTACGGCCTGATCGCAAACAACATCAATGCGATCCTCGTCTGTAATGAGGCCGATATCATCGCCAGCCTGATCACGGAAAATGTGCTGGTCCGCTGGCTGATCAACCTGTTTGCCCCATTGATCTCTTTCGCGATGATCCTGAGCGAAGGGATGAGCGTATTTGCCGCAGAGAGCCTGAGCAAGATCGCTGTGCCGCCGTTCATCTGGATCATGTGGCTGCTGGAAAGCGCGATGCTCACTGCGCTTTCTCATCGGGCATATGTGCGCGCTCCTCATGAAGAAAGCGGCCAGCGCACGAGCCATATCATGATGTATCCGTTTGTGATCGACGCCCTGACACTGGGCCTGTTCGTCTATGCCATGGATGTGGATGACAGCGCCTTCAGCAGATCGATCTTCATCGGCGCGATCTTTCTGTTCCTGCTGCTCAGCTTCATCGCGCAGCGCAAAGTGCGGATCAGGATCAGACATGTGGCGACCCTGGCAGTGCTGGGCATCTTGACGGGACTGCTGCAGCTGGCTGTCGTGCAGACTGCTGGCTTCGGCCTTGTCCAGGAGAACATCCCAGCCGATGCCGAACGCTATCGGCTCATCGTCACCATGGATCAATATGAAGAAGGACAGACCATGACGATGACGAGCGTATGGATCGAAGCAGGCAATGATGATCTGATCGGCTTGCTGCGCAGCTTTCAGGATGAAGTCATCGAAGATGCCAAGGAAAATGATCCTTCTGCCTGGGATGACGGCAAACCGACCATGACGATCCAGTTTAATTATGACAGCAATGGCGGCAGCGGCACACGCAGCTACTTCCTTTTTGATGCGAACCAGGAATATCTGCAGAAATATCGCGCTGTGATCAGTCAGTTCAGCGAAGACAGCCGCGTTACGACGGAAATCATCTCAGAAAGCTAGGGCATCAGATGATCCCATGATATAATGAGGCCGGAGGTAAGGCCATGATGAAAAAACTGACTTTTCTGCTTGCCGGCATATTGCTGCTGTGCGGATGCCAGCAAGTGCTCATTCAGCCCGATCGCGTGACCGGCATATATGCTCAGGCCGAGTTTGAGACAGCGCGCACAGCGCTGCCGCAGTCCATGCAGGATGATGTGCTGGAAGTGCTGGCTTCGCTTTCCTTTGGACAAACAGAAGACAGCGAGACAGCCGGCGTGCGCATCGATGTCGAAGAAGGAGATGCGGTATTGTCCTTTTATTGCGGCACGGGCGATGTGATCCGCGTAAGCGAGGCAGACGGCAGCATGCAGGCAGCCGAGGATGCCGCGGCCGCGGAAACCTTGCGCGGCTTGCTCAAAGAATGCAATGCGGCATATTTTCAGTCAGAGCTGAGCGCTGAGGTGACCAGCGTAGATGGAGACACTGTGAATGTGAACGCATCAGCCGCATCCGGTGCGATCGCGGAAGGCACAGCGCTGTCGTTCACCCTGGATCAAAGCGTGAACAATACCCTGAATGGTGCGCTCCAGGAAGGGGCCGCGGTCCTGATCGTATATGACGCGGAAGGCTATGACGCGCAAAGCGGTCAGATCGGCAAAGTGTTTGTGCTGACCGAAGCGCAAAAAGAAAGCGCTTCGCATGGCTGCAGCTACGGAGAAGCTGCAGATTGTTAGGCACGCATATGTAAAATCGACGTGAAGATGCCGGAAGGCATCTTCTTTTCAGCTGTGAAAACAAAGACGATGAAATGATCTTCATGTTTTTCTTAACCAAAAGATGATGCAGATCTTACAAAGATCATACAAAGATGACGACTTTTTTTAAATTGTTAAACCATTGTAAGGTCGGTTGATTTTGACCATGACCGGATTAAAATAGAGCCTGTAAAAACAGGAGGGAATTCATTGTGAAGAAAAAAACAGCAGCGAAAGTCGGCCTCGCGTCACTTGCGGTGATGCTGG
>ERZ1643246.1377-NODE-1377-length-26585-cov-5.996608_pt1 | contig 26585 bp, 23 predicted proteins | sample MGYA00579265_ERZ1643246 | MGnify/ENA primary metagenome ERZ1643246 (study PRJEB29033, sample SAMEA4952261) | chicken gut metagenome | biome: Broiler Chicken; feature: Gastrointestinal Tract; material: Caecum | place: Ireland | collected 2018 | study: Broiler...
ACTCGTCCTCAAATATGGTCTCATTCATCTCCGGGAAATCCAGAAGCTCGGAGACGCTCATGTTCAGACCGATAGCCAGTTTGTGAAGCGTCTTCAGTTTCGGATTTTTCGTCTTGCCGGACATGATATTTTCCACTGTGGACTGTGTGATGCCCGATAACGTGGCAAGTTTGTTGACGGTAATATTTCTTTCCTTACATAATGTGGTTAGTCTCTTTATGATCACGTCAGAGTATGTCATGGGAAACCTCACTAAACTTTCTATGATTAGGAAAAGTATATGTGGTTTTCAACAAGATAATTAACGGCACAAAGTTGACTTTAGCATAAAATTGTGCTAGTTTAACGGTATACGGCTAGGAAAGAAGGATGGATATGGGATTTACAGATGAAATTTTTCAGCGAGCAACCATAAAGGGAATGGTGGATTATCTGCTTCTTGGAACAGAGGCGGAAAAAGAAACCGGAAGCTATGAGGAACGGTTGGATAAAGCCTATGACAAATTTGAAAAAATCGCGCTTCGGGATTATGACGGAGCGGAAAACGAGCTGCTGAACGCGGCAAATGATCTGATGGCGGAGACGGCGAGTGTGTATACGGAGATTGGTCTGCGGGCCGGTTTTTTGCTGGCGCAGGATCTCGCCCAGACTGGAAACGGTCAGCGGCAGGCGGCGTCCGTGAAGAAGGAAGGGAGAGAAGGGGCGGTTGACTAACTGCCACAGCTCGCGCTCGTCAAGTGCGGCTGCGATCTCTCCCGCGCGGGTTCTCGTCCCGTCTATGGATGGTTAGGAGTAAAAAAAGCACACCGAATGGTGTGCTTTTTCTTTTTCAGCGACAGACGGGACTCGAACCCGCGACTTCCTCCTTGGCAAGGAGGTGCTCTACCAACTGAGCCACTGTCGCACATTTATGATGCTGTGTTGTCGCGCATTTGTAACGACAAAATGTATCATACCGAAGAAGAACGGATTTGTCAAGGAAAAAAGTATAATTTTTCGGATTTTTCATATATATTAGTAATCGCAAAAAATGGAGAGACACATTGAGTTCGAAAACGAAAATCATTGTACTGCACATGAAAGAATTGATTTACACGGCAATCTTCGCCGGACTGGGTGTTCTTCTGATCATCCTGCTGTGGTGGATGTTCTCCTCGGAGAATGGAACAAAGGAAGAGGCGAAGGAGACGCTCTATGTGCCCGGGGTGTACGCCTCCTCCATTCAGTTCAATGACAGTGCCTTTGAGGTGGAGGTAATTGTGGATGAAAACCATATCAACCACATCTCTTTCGTAAATCTGGAGGATTCGGTGGCGGCTATGTACCCGCTGATGGAGCCGGCCCTGGAATCTATCAGCGCTCAGATCTACGAGAAACAGTCGCTGGAAGATATTGCCTACGATGAGAATAATCAGTATACCACCGAGGTGCTGCTGTCCGCCATCGACGAAGCGCTGGATAAAGCTCGGGTGGAAAACCAGTGAGGAGATCGGAGGATTATTCCTGCGTGGAATCCTCCGTCGCCTCCTGGGAGGACAGGTAGTCGGTAATGGCGGACAAGTCCACAGCGGTGGGATTTGCCGCGACATAATCCTGATATTTTCCATATCCGGAAAAACCGATCCAGACGATGAGCGCTACAGCGACTGCGGCGCCTACGATGCCGCCGATGAGTTTTTCCCTTTTTTTCTTCTGTACCAGTTTTTTGCGGTTGTGCTTCTGCTCTTTTTTCAGATCTACTTTTGCCTGACTCATGGGTCTTGCTCCTCTGCTTACCAATTTATTTCTCATTATTATATGGCATTTGAACGGAAATTACAAGCCGCCCGGCCGGAGAAAGACCCGGTGGGAGGAAGGGGAAACGGTTGAGCGGGATGGAGAAATATGGTACATTTGAAAAAGATGATGTCGATGGGTGCTGCTGATCATCTGTCAGAAAAGACAAGGGGTAAGAAAATGGAAGAGAGAGAACTGAGGAAGCACATTCAGGAGAAAAAGATGAATTTTCTGAGTGACCGGGACGCCACCGCCTCCTACCACAAAGAACAGAAATGGCTGAAACTTCTGGCTCAGGGGAGGATGGAGGAGCTGGAATATCCGGAAAATTCCTTTGGCCCGGAAAATCTCTATACGGACGCGGTGCTGACCTATCGGGGAGACCACAAGCAGATGGAGTACAATCTGGTGGCCTGTATTACGCTGGCCTGTCGGCCGGTTATCACTGCCGGGGTGGATCCCTTTGAGGCTTACCGGATCAGTGATATCTATCTGCAGCAACTGTCGGAATGTACGGAACTGAAAGACATGATGTGGGTGGCCGGAACGGTTATGGGGGAGTTTAACGAGCTGGCGAAGACGGCCAATCCGGAAAACAGGGAGGCGTCCATCGATGTGGAGAATGCCAAGACTTATATCTGCCGGCATCTGCAGGAAAAGCTGACCATGCAGGAAGTCTGCCGGGCGGTCGGTGTCAGCAGCGGATATCTGTCGAAGAAATTTCGGGAATCCGGGACAACTTTCCGGGAGTATGTCATGGAGGAGCGGCTGAAGCGGTCGGCCAACCTGCTGGCGCAGACGGAGGAGCCGGTCAGCGTGATCTCGGATTATTTTTCTTTCGCGTCCCCCAGTTATTTCTCCAGCTGTTTTCACAGGCAGTATCAGATGACGCCGTTGGAATATCGGAAACGCCACAAATTTCAATGTAATTGACAGAAGTGTTATTTAATTTACAGGGACAGGCCGAAAAAACATTTATAATACCCCCATCAAAACAAACAGGGGGAAAGCATATGAAAGCGAAGAGACTTTTGAGCATGGGTCTGGCTGCCGCGGTCTGTGTCGGTACGCTGGGACTTGCCGGCTGCGGTTCCAAGGGAAGCGACAGCGCGGAAAACACCTTTTCCTGGTGGCTGTATACCGATGACGGCGCCGGGACATACTACAATTCTTTCGAGGACAATCCATCGGTGCAGTGGCTGAATCAGCAGTATTGGGATACGGAAAATCACACGCTGGGCACGGCCGATAATGGAAGCGAACTGCACTTTACCTTCCAGACGCCGATCGAGGGAAGCGAGCAGGACAATTTCAATACCATGATCGGTACGGGGGAGTACACAGATCTTCTGGATATGTCTCTGATCGCGGATCCCATGGGATTTTATGACGACGGCGTGATTATGGAGATTACCGATTACGTGGAGAAGTACATGCCGGACTATGTGGCCTATCTGGACGCGAATCCTTCCCTGAAGAGCCAGGTGTCCAGAACAGATGAGGACGGAACCACACATTATTATTATGTGGCAAATATTCTGGACGGGCCGGAGCTGCCCTGGGGCGGATTTGTATACCGCAGAGACTGGGTGGTAGAGTACGCGGAACCCACGGATTACGTGTGGGATTGGGACAGCGACTATGTGAAGGAGAACGGCCATCCCGAGGTGACGCCGCTGGAAAAGGCCAAAGAGCAGAACAACCTCAACGGCTGGAAACAGAATGAGGTAACCGAATTTACCGCAAACCAGGGAGAGGATCCCAACAATACCTACACGGACAACGTGATCTTCCCCAGCGGCACAAGCGATCCGCTGACCATCAGCGACTGGGAGTGGATGTTTGAGGCTTTTACAAAGGCCATTGACGAGAAGGGATTTGCCGATGACAGCGACGCTTACGCGGTCAGCATGTATTATCCCGGCTATATTACCACGGGCGATCTGGTGTCCTCCTTCGGCGGAGGCGGCGGATACTGGTCTGTGGACGAGGACAACCAGGTATACTTCAGCGGAGCTTCCGACAATTTCCGCACCTATCTGGATTGCCTGCACAACTGGTATGAGCAGGGCTGGCTGGATGAGGTCTTCGAGACCCGTACCGGCGACGCCTTCTATATGGTAAATATGAACGGTACCAATATGGGCAAGGTTGGCCTCTGGTACGGTCTGACCGGTACCATCGGTACCACGATCCGGGCGACCTGCGAGGATCCCACCGATCAGCAGAATGCCTTTGTCATGGCCTGCGCGTCTCCCATCAACGACGTGTACGGCACGGCGGATCAGATGTACAAGGATCCGGATACCTTCTACCAGGGAAGCCGTGTTGCCGGCGGTGTTGCTCTGACCGACAAGTGCGAATCCAGGAGCGAGGAGGAACTGGCAGCGCTGTTTACCTACTTCAACTGGATGTTTACCGAGGTGGGATCGGATTTCCACACCTTCGGCCTGAACGCGGATCAGCTGGCTTCCGCCGATCTGGATGACAACCTCTATGAAGAGTATGGTATGGACGCCGCCTACACCAAGACTACGGATGAGAGCGGCAATGTGGTGTACACTTCCCTGATCGACACTTCTCTGGATGGAAATGCCTTTACGGCGGCCCGTATGGCGGGCGGATTGACCAAGACCGGTGTCGGCGAGGATATCGGCTACAGCATCGACCGGGGCTATTCCAATATCACGGAGCAGGGAACCAACGAGTGGGCGAGATACGAGAGTATCGGCGCTGTCAGCACCTACACCGACGATATCATGGACGGCGAGGATCGGGATGCCTGGGATAAGGCGTACAACGATATCTACCAGTGGTGGGGCACTGTGCTTCCCACAATGATCAAGGACGGCGTGACCGACGAGTCCTGGAATTCCATGGTGGATAAACTGCGCAACGACTTCAACATTGATCAGGTGACGGAGATCGCTCAGAAATATATTGACGAGATCCAGCCGAGATAAAAGTAAATAAAAAGCAAAAGGATGTCCCGGGACCGGGTAAATGGTCCGGGGCATCTTTTTTTCACAATTTCTGCTTCAATTTTTACGGAAATTTTCACAATTTTTCCCTATGATTTTGATATTGCACCTCCGATGGGGTGCGTGTCTCCTTGGCAGGGGCTTGGGTTTTCGGCATGGGCGTGTATCAGGCAGAGCTTTTGCGAGGATTTTGCGGGCCTTGCGAGGGTTTTGAAAGCTTGGCGGTGGCAGTTATGCGGGTCCGGTGTCGGCCCTATTGTCCCTTTGTACACCGACGCTACGGTAAAAATGAAATTTTCATCAGGATAACGGTATACTTTTTCCGGGTTATACTACCGGGATGAAAATTTTGCTTCTGCGACCGTACTTTTTTCGTGGGATGTACGGGAGCCAGAGAAATTCCTGTTATAAGAGACCGTATGGAAATCACGATTTGTACGGCAGAGAAAACTGAAAGTGGCGAGATGGAGGTACTGTCATCGGCGCATCTACCGTCGAAAACGTTGATTTTCAAGGATGACCGTACCGGAAGCGCGGAGAGAAACCTTGCGGCTGAAAAATGCCGGGAAGAAATATGAAAAAATATGACTATGACGTGGGAGGGAAATTGTGAGAACAGAGAAGGATACACTGGTGGAACAGCTGCGGGAGGCGGTGCGCGGAAGAGAGAGGGAAAAAGCGCTGGAACTTCTGAAGAAGGGAGCGCTGGACGGGCTGACGAAGGAGCAGCGGCTGGAGATTTACAAAAGCCTGATGACGCTCCGCAACATGGAGATCATCCATTATCTTGCAAAGCAGGAGGAAAAATTCTCCTCCGAGATGCTGCGGATGGATTTTGAGCCCTATCTGAACAAAAATTTTGTCCGGCAGGTGCTGGCGCGGTACCGGAAAAAGTTTGACCTGACAGATGAGAGGGAGTGTGAGAATCTTTTTGAGATCGCCTGTGAGGCAAATGATGCGGAGACTGTGAAATACCTGATTCGCCAGGGACGCGGGAAAAATCGCTATGCGCTTCTGGGGGAAGCGGAGCTGAATGTCTTTCAGCAGAGCGCGTCCATACCGCAGGATGCCCTGACACAGGACGCGTGGATGGAATTGCTCTTTTCAGCGGCAGCTTCCGACCAGAAAGCCCCTCTCCCCAAAAGCCCGGGTGGCAGTTATAACGGTGGCGCTGGTGGCTGCGGCGGTAATCATCGGCTGCGGCGTGTACTTCATTCCCCGTTGGATGGAGTCGGCCGGTAGCGGAGCGGATGCAGCCCAGGAAGACATAACCCAGGAAACGGACGGCGCGGATCAGACTACAGATGGCGCCGATTCGAGCGCGGATACATCAGAGGATAACGGCGGCGATACTGCATACAATACGGATACCAGTCTGGTGGTGGCTGACGGCGACACGGTCAATATCGATTACACCGGGTATGTGGACGATGTACCGTTTGACGGCGGCAGTACCGATGGGGCCGGGACGAGTCTGACCATCGGCTCCGGCAGATACATCGACGATTTTGAGGAACAGCTGATCGGACATCATGTGGGAGAGACGGTAACCGTCAACGTGACGTTCCCGGAGGACTACAGCAGTGAAGAATTGCAGGGAAAGGATGCCAGATTCGAGGTAACCATCAACGGTATATACGAATAGAATAGTTGCCAGATATCGCAGGCAGCCGGTATAATGGAAGTACAAAAACGTCGCTTCGCACGCCGATGTTAACAGAAACGCAATAATCCTGTGGCACAATAGCGGACGTCGGAAAAAAGCGGCAGAACGATGAGGAGGAAAGTGATGGCAGATGTATGTGTGATTACCGGCGGCGGCAGCGGAATGGGACTGGCGGCAGCGAAGTATATGCCCAAGGAGAAGATTCTGGTACTGGCCGGGAGGACCGAGGCAAAACTGCAGCGGGCCATAGAGGAATTGAAGGCGGAGGGACACGAGGCCTACGCCAAGGCCTGCGACACTTCGAAACGGGAGAGCGTGCGCGCGCTGGCAGAGTACGCGGCGTCCCTGGGCGAGGTAAAAAATGTGATCAACTCCGCGGGACTCTCGCCCAATATGGCGGAGGCGGAGACGATTCTGCGGGTCAACGCGCTGGGAACCGTCTATATGAATGAGGAGTTTTCCAAAGTGATGAAGGCAGGCAGCGTGATTGTGGACGTGGCGTCCAACTCGGCCTATGTGCTTCCGGGTTTTTTGATCAGCAAAAAGGTCTACGCGCTGGCGGACCAGGATGAGCGCCTGTTCCTTCAGAAGATGCTGAAGAAATGCAGGATGGCGAAGGAGGGATATGCCAGAAACGGAATGGCCTACGCCTTTTCCAAGAATTTTGTGGTGTGGTATGCCAAGAAGTGCGCATTCGCCTACGGGAAGAAGGGAATCCGTGTGGTGTCCTTGAGCCCCGGGCTGATTGCCACCGACATGGGCAATCTGGAGAAGGAGGAGGGCGGTTCCCTGATTCCGCTGACTGCCGAGGAACGCATGGGAAAGCCGGAGGAGCTGGGTTTTGCCCTGGCCACGGTGGCGGATGAGCGCAACGGTTATCTCGCCGGTGTGGACGTCCTCTGCGACGGCGGTTCCATCTCCGGAAAAGAGTTCAAGAAGAAGCGGAAATAACGCATGGTTTCGCGGTATAACAGAAAGAGGGTCGGCTGTTGCGAGCCGGCCCTTTCCTTCGTTTTACGAAAAAACGGGGGGCTTAGCGGCGCGGGCCGCAGAACTTGCGTTTCTCAGAAAAATCAGGTAGAATAAAAAGAATCCAAATTTTTACCCATAAAGCAGATAAAACAGACAGTGAAGAGAAAAGGAGACGCAGCGGTATGAGCAGAGCGGATGAGATTTTTGTGGCGATGTGCCGTGATATTCTGGAAAACGGCGTGAGCACCGAGGGCGAGAAGGTCCGCCCGAAGTGGGAGGACGGGACCAGCGCTTACACCATCAAGAAATTCGGTGTGGTCAACCGGTATGATCTCGCGAAAGAGTTTCCGGCCCTGACGCTGCGGCGGACAGCCATCAAGAGCTGTACCAACGAGATGCTCTGGATCTGGCAGAAAAAGTCCAACAACATCCATGATCTCAAGAGTTCCATATGGGACGAGTGGGCGGACGAGAACGGTTCCATCGGCAAAGCCTACGGCTACCAGATGGGTGTCAAGCACCGTTACAAGGAGGGAATGATGGATCAGGTGGACCGGGTCATCTACGATTTGAAGAACAATCCCTTCAGCCGCAGAATCATGACCAATATTTACGTCCATCAGGACCTCTACGAGATGAACCTCTATCCCTGCGCCTACAGCATGACTTTCAATGTGACCACCCGCCCGGGATCGGATAAGCTGGTTTTGAACGCCATCTTAAATCAGCGCTCCCAGGACATTCTTACCGCCAACAACTGGAATGTCTGTCAGTACGCGGTGCTGATGCACATGCTGGCCCAGGTCTGCGACATGGAGGTGGGAGAGCTGGTCCATGTGATCGCGGACGCCCACATTTACGACCGGCACATCCCGCTGGTGGAGGAACTGATTTCCCGGGAGCAGCATCCGGCGCCCACGTTCTGGATCAACCCCGAGATTAAAGATTTTTATAAGTTTACTGAGGATGATATCCGGCTGGACAATTATGTGACCGGTCCCCAGATCAAAAACATCCCCGTGGCGGTCTGAGGGACTGACCGCGTATTTTTGAAAATATTTGAAAATAACAGTATTTGACAGCAGGAGGCAGGATATGAATCTGATTGCATCGGCAGATAGGAACTGGGCTATCGGCAAGAACAACGAGCTTCTGGTCAGAGTGCCGGAAGACATGAAATTTTTCCGCAGGATGACTACGGGAAAGGTGGTCGTCATGGGACGAAAGACCCTGGAGAGTTTTCCGAACCAGGCGCCTCTTCCCAACCGGGTCAATGTTGTGCTGACCAGAGACCGGTCCTATCAGAAGGAGGGCGTTGTTCTGGTGCACGACATGGAGGAACTGGGAGAGGAATTGAAGAAATATCCCGACGGCGATGTCTTTGTGATCGGCGGCGAGAGTATTTACCGTCAGCTTCTGGACAACTGCGACACGGCGTACATTACCCGCTGGGATTTCGCCTACGACGCGGACGCCCATCTTCCGAATCTGGATGAGCGCGATGACTGGAGACTGGCGGAGAAGGGCGAAGAGCAGACCTGTTTCGATCTGATCTATTCCTTTGACAGGTATGAGCGAGTCTGACGCGCCCGGATGCGGCAGTCAGGCAAAGCTATCGGAAGCCGGAACAGGATACCGGCGGATGATGGAATAAAATCGGATCAGAGAAAAACGGAGGTTTTGAGATATGGATATCACAGGAAGAAAATTGTTTGTAAAAGCCCTGATGGAGGAGGGCGTGGATACGATCTTCGCCTATCCGGGCGGCATGGTTACGGATATTGTGGATGAGCTTTACCGGCAGGACGCCATCGAGGTGGTGCTGCCGCGGCATGAGCAGGCGCTGGTGCACGAGGCTGAGGGTTACGCCAGGGCCACCGGCAAACCGGGCATCTGTCTGGTTACCAGCGGGCCGGGGGCGACCAACACCATCACGGCCATCGCGGACGCCCATTACGACAGCATTCCGCTGATCGTCTTTACCGGCCAGGTGCCCCTGGATCTCATCGGCAATGACGCCTTCCAGGAGGTGGACATTGTGGGCATGACCAGAAGCATTACCAAGTACGGCGTGACGGTCCGGGACCGGAAGGATCTGGGAAGGATCATCAAGATGGCATTTACCATCGCCACCACCGGCAAACCGGGGCCGGTGCTGATCGATATCCCGAAGAATATCCAGACCCAGCTGGGAAGCCCCGAGTATCCCTCCCATGTGCAGATCCGCGGCTACAAGCCAAATGAGACGGTACATATAGGGCAGTTGAAGAAGGCCTATAAGCTGCTGAAGCAGGCAAAGCGGCCGCTGATCCTGGCCGGAGGCGGCATCAACATCGCCGGAGCCCAGGAGAAGTTGACGGCCTTCGCCGAGAAGGCCAACGTTCCGGTGGTTACCACGATCATGGGAAAGGGAACCATGGAGGACGGCCATCCGCTCTATGTGGGAAACTGCGGTATGCACGGCAGGTACGCGGCCAACAAGGCGGTCAGCGAGTGCGACGTGCTCTTTTCCATCGGCACCAGGTTCAACGACCGCATTACCGGGGATCTGAATGAGTTTGCCCCCAAGGCCCAGATTGTGCACATTGACATTGACACCGCCTCCATCTCCCGAAATGTGGTGGTGGACGTTCCGGTGGTTTCCGACGCCAACATCGCTCTGGACCGGCTGATCGAGTGGGCGGAGTACAAGAACACGGAAAAATGGCAGGCCCAGATTGCCGAGTGGGAGAAGGAGAACCCGCTGCAGATGCGGCAGGACAAGGGACTCTCCCCCCAGACGATCATGGAGGGCATCAACGAGGTGTTCCCGGAGGGGGTCGTGGTGACGGATGTGGGCCAGCATCAGATGTGGGCCACCCAGTTCATCCATCTGAACCGGAAGAAGCAGATGATTACCTCCGGCGGCCTGGGCACCATGGGCTTCGGATTTCCGGCGGCCATCGGGGCCAAGATCGGGGCGCCGGAGAAGGATGTGGTCTGTATTACCGGCGACGGCGGTTTCCAGATGAATATGCAGGAGCTGGCCACCGCCATGTGTCAGGAGACGCCGGTTACCGTGTGCATCCTCAACAACTACTATCTGGGGATGGTGCGCCAGATGCAGCAGTTCTTTTACGGAAAACGCTACGGCATTACCTGCCTGAGAAAACGGAAGGGCTGTCCGGCGGGCTGTAAGGGGCCGAACGAAGCCTGCCCGCCCTACGAGCCGGATTTCGTGAAGCTGGCCGAGAGCTACGGAGCCCACGGCATCCGGGTGACGGAGCCGGATCAGGTGGAGGATGCCCTGCGACAGGCAAAGGCGTGGACGGACGCGCCTACGCTGATCGAGTTTATGATCGCCACGGAGGAGCTGGTGCTTCCCATGGTAAAGAGCGGCAACCCTATGAGTGAGATGATTCTGAAATAGAGGTTACTGTTTGCGGCCGGTCTGGAACAGTAACGAATAGAGAGGATGCAAGAGTATGAAAAGTGATATGACAAATCGCTGGATTGCGCTGTATGTGGAAAATGAGGTGGGCGTCCTGGCAAAGGTTTCGGGGCTTTTCTCCGCGAAATCCTACAATCTGCTGAGTCTGACCGTGGGAACCACCGAGCGGGAGGATGTCTCCCGGATGACGATCTGTGTGAGCAGCGATGACATTACCTTTGAACAGATCAAAAAGCAGCTGAACAGCATGGTGGAGGTTATCAAGGTTATCGACCTGACCAACGTGCCCATACATATGAAGGAGATTCTGTTCGCAAAAGTGACGGCGGACACGCCGGCGGAGAAGGAGTCGGTCTTTCAGATCGCCCAGGTCTTCTCCGTGCAGGTAACGGATATCGGGGAGGATTCCGTGCTGCTGGAGTGCACGCTGACCGAGCGGAGAAATAACGAGCTGATCGCCCTTTTGAAGAGACAGTTCCGGCGGGTGGAAGTGGTGCGAGGCGGAGCGGTGGCCATCGAGGCTGTCAGCACTTCCTGCAGATAGATAAAAATAGGGGGAAGCACAAGAGAAAACGGCACGGGAAAGTGAGGTGACCGCGATGAAGTACAGAAGAAAGCGCATGCTGATTTTTAGCATGGTATGCCTGCTGGGATTTACCCAGGCAGCCGGGCAGCCCGTGTGGGCAGCCAGTCTGGATGAACTGGAGCAGCAGAAACAGCAGACGCAGCAGGACGCGCAGGACGCGAAGCAGGACCTGGAGGACGCGAAGGACCGGACGGACAGTCTGCAGGAGGAAGCCGAAGCCCTGGAGGGAGAGTACCGTTCCCTCAACAGTCAGCTTCAGTCGGTGGCGGGGCAGATCAGCGACACGGAGGAAGCCATCGCGACCACCAGCGAGGACATCGATGATCTGAACACGCAGCTTGCGGAGGCGCAGCAGAAGGCCCGGGAGCAGTACGAGGCCATGAAAAAGCGGATCCAGTATATGTACGAGAACGGCAACGATTCCATGCTGATCTCGATTCTCTCCAGCGGTTCCATCGCGGAGTTCGTGAAGCGCGCCGAGTACGCCTACAGCATCGCCCGGTACGATCAGCAGATGCTGGAGCAGTACGATCAGCTGCAGCAGGACATCGCGGCGAAGACGGCGGAGCTGCAGAATAAGCAGACGCAGCTGTCCTCCTACCAGGACACCTTGAGCGCCAAGCATCAGGAGATGGATACGCTGGTAAACAATGCCGGGGCCAACCTTTCCGCCAAAAACCAGGAAGTCAGCGCCGCCCAGATGTCCGAGGCGGAGTTCGAGGCTAAGATCGCGGAGCTGGAGGCGTACGAGAAACGGCTGGATGAGCAGATTGCCGACGAACAGCTGCGCCTGGCTCAGCAGATTGCCCAGGAGGAGCAGGAGAGTGGTCAGAAGGAGGATACCTCCGGGGCGATGGAGGGCTATACCCAGTCGGATCTGACCCTGATGGCGGCCATTATCCAGGCGGAGGCGGATAATCAGTCCTACGAGGGCAAGCTGGCGGTGGGAAGCGTGGTCATGAACCGGGTCAAGAGTTCCAAATTTCCCAACACGGTGTCCGGCGTGATCTACCAGAAGAATCAGTTTGCCCCGGTAAACGACGGGCATCTCGCCCTGATTCTGGAGCGGGGACCGAACGAGACCTGCTACCGGGCAGCCCGTCAGGTGCTGGAAGGATACCGGAATGTGGAGTATCTGTTTTTCTGGACGGTGGATCTGGCGAATGAGCGGGATATCTGGGATATTACCTACGGCGTCGTGATCGGCGACCATTATTTCTACAACTATAAGTAAGATAACTATCAGTAAGCGGATCGGCTGCGAATGGGCAGTCAGGAATTTGAAAGGAGAGTGAAGAATGCCGACATTTGAGATGATGGAACTGGGAGAGGGACTGGAGGAGCAGTTTGACCATCTGGTGGAAAACTGTATGCGTTCCGGCGAGATCGACCAGGATCTGTACGAGAAATACGATGTGAAGCGGGGACTCCGCGACGCCAACGGAAGGGGCGTGTTGACGGGGTTGACGGAGATTTCCGATGTGGTGCCCACAAAGGTTATCGACGGAAAACTGCAGCCGGTGGACGGAGAACTCTACTATCAGGGCGTCAATGTGGAGGATCTGGTAAAGCACGGCTCCAAGGACTGCTATCTGTTTGAGGAGGCGACCTATCTGCTTCTCTTCGGGCGGCTTCCGAACCAGCAGGAATTTGACAGTTTTCAGCGGATTTTAGGCAGCCTGCGGGAGCTGTCGGGACAGTTTGTGCGCGATGTGGTTTTAAAAGCGCCGCCGGCAAACCTGATGAATGCCCTGCAGAAATGTATTGTCTCCCTCTACTCCTACGACGGAAACCCGGACGACATTACCGTGGCGAACGTTCTGCGCCAGTCGCTGCAGCTGATCGCCAAGATGCCTATGATGGCGGTGTACTCCTACTATGCCTACCGCCATTTTCAGCAGAACAAGACGCTTCTGATCCGGCCGCCGAGAAACGATTATTCCATGGCGGAAAACATTCTCTATATGTTGCGGAAGGACGGCAAATTTACCAGCCTGGAGGCCAGAGTTCTGGACGTGGCGCTGACGCTGCACGCGGAGCACGGCGGCGGTAACAACAGCACCTTTACCACCCATGTGGTTACCTCCTCGGGGACGGATACATACTCCGCCATGGCGGCTTCCATGTCTTCCCTGAAAGGCCCCCGGCACGGCGGTGCGAATCTGAAGGTCATGCAGATGTTTGACGATCTGAAGATCCACTGCCCGGATTATACCGACGAGGATGCCATCTCCGCCTATCTGACGAAGGTTCTGGATCACGAGGCCTTCGACGGCGCGGGACTGATTTACGGTATGGGCCACGCGGTATACACGCTGTCGGATCCCCGGGAGATTCTTCTGAAGGAGTACGCGCGAAAACTCTCCTCTGTCAAGGGAATGGAGAAAGAGTTTGAACTCTACGGCAGAGTAGAGCGCATCGCCGGGGAGCTGATCGCGGAACGCCGTCATCTGTTCAAACCCATCTGCGCCAACGTGGATTTCTACAGCGGATTCGTCTATACCATGCTGGGTATCCCGAGAGAGCTGTTCACACCGATTTTTGCCATGGCTCGAATCTCCGGATGGAGCGCCCACCGGCTGGAAGAACTGGTCAACAAGGGCAAAATCATCCGGCCTGCCTACAAGTATGTGGGCTGGCATGTGGACTATGTGGACATGAAAGATCGTAAATAATCTCAGGACGTCGAAAAAACCGACAAAGATATCGGATTGCTTCTTTCCCTTTCCCCTGAAAACGTGTAAAATAGAAAAAGAACATGCCTTTCCAGGGGAAAGTGCGCCCTCTGGCGGTACGTTTTCCGGTCTGGAGAGGCAGATAAAGTTTACAAAAACAGGATCAGGAGGAGAAAGTATGAGACAGGTATTGGATTTCTGCGCGAACTGGTTTTTCTGCCGCGAGGACGCGGGTGCTGCCGGAGCGCTGACCGGGGAGGCGGTAACCCTGCCCCACACATGGAACGCGCAGGACGGACAGGACGGAGGAAACGATTACTACCGGGGCACCTGCTGGTACGCGAAGAAGTTTTCCCGGTCGGAGGTTCCCGCAGGGGAGAGAATTTACATAGAATTTGAGGGGGTCGCCATGACGGCGGACGTCTACCTGAACGATCAGAAGCTGGCCCATCACGAGGGAGGCTACTCCACGTTCCGAGTGGACATCACAGAGGCTCTGGCGGATGAGAATGTGCTGGCAGTGTCGGCGGACAACAGCGACAATGAGATCGTCTATCCCCAGAAGGCGGATTTTACCTTCTATGGCGGCATTTACCGCCCGGTAAAACTGATCGGTGTCCCGGCAGGGCACTTTACCCTGGACTATCACGGAGGCCCCGGCATCAAGGTAACCTCGGAGATCAAGGGAGATACCGCTGAGGTAAAGGTGGAGGCCTGGATTACCGGCGACGCGTCGGAGGTGGAATTTGCGGTGCGTGGATCGGATCAGGCCGATGACCGCGCGCTGACAGAGAAGGTTCCGGTAGTTGGCGGCAAGGCGGAAGCGGTTTTTGTGATCGAAAACGTACATCTCTGGGACGGACTGGAGGATCCCTATCTCTACGTGGCGAAGGCGTCTCTGGATACCGGGGATGCGGTGGAGACGAAATTCGGCTGCCGTACCTTTTCCATTGATCCGGAGAAGGGCTTCTTCTTAAACGGCAGAAGTTATCCCCTCTGCGGAGCGGCCCGTCATCAGGACCGCCAGGGCGTCGGCTACGCCATCACGCCCGAGATGCACAGGGAGGATCTGGAGATCATGCTGGAGATGGGAGCGAACACGGTGCGTCTGGCTCACTATCAGCACGCGCAGTATTTCTACGATCTCTGTGACGAGGCGGGCATGATCGTCTGGGCGGAGATCCCCTATATCACCCGGCATATGGAGCCCGGAAACGCCAATACCATCAGCCAGATGACCGAGCTGATTGTCCAGAATTACAATCATCCCTCCATCATCTGCTGGGGCCTGTCCAACGAGATTACCGCGGCCGGCGGCGTGACCGAGGAGATGGTGGCAAACCACAGGGTGCTCAACGATCTCTGCCACAAGATGGACGCCACTCGTCCCACCACCATGGCCCACGCCTTTATGCTGGACCCGAACGACGACTTCGTGTTCCTCTCCGACATCCGCAGCTACAACCTGTACTTCGGTTGGTACATCGGGGAGAAGGAGCAGAACGACTCCTGGTTCGATGATTTCCATGCGGCTCATCCCGACCAGGTCATCGGCCTCTCCGAGTTCGGAGCGGACGCCAATCCGGCATACCAGTCCGCGAAGCCCGAGAAGGGGGACTGGACCGAGAGCTATCAGGCGGTCTATCACGAGCATATGCTTGCCATGTGGAAGGAGCGCCCCTACATCTGGGCCATGCATGTGTGGAATATGTTCGACTTTGCGGCCGATGGAAGAAATGAGGGCGGCAAGCCGGGACAGAACCAGAAGGGACTGGTAACCTTTGACCGCAAGACGCGGAAGGACGCTTTCTACATTTACAAGGCGTATCTGTCAAAGGAGCCCTTCGTGCATATCTGCGGCCGGCGCTATGTGAACCGCGACGAGGCGGTAACCGAGATCAAGGTGTACTCCAATCAGGACACCGTGACGCTTTTCGTGGACGGCCAGGAGAGAGAGACGAAGACCGGGGACAAGATCTTCAAGTTTGAAGTGCCCATTACCGGCGAGCACACGATCCGGGCGGTCAGCGGCGATCTGTCCGATGAGATCTCCATCCGCAAGGTGGAGAAGAAGGATCCCTCCTATGTGAGAGAAGGGGCGGCAGTGGAGAACTGGTTCGACCGGGATGACGAGGTGGTGAGAGAGGGGTATTACTCCATCCTGGATACCATGGAGACACTGAAGGCCAATCCGGAGACCGCGAAGATTGTAGGTGCCATGATGGCGGCGGCCAAGAAAAATTACGGGGATGTGGCCCAGGCGACTCAGATTCCGGAGGCGATCCAGAGACAGATGGACAAATCTACCATGAAGAGCATGATCAAGCAGGCGGGCAAGGCGGTTACGCCGGAGATGGTCCACCAGCTCAATGACGCGCTGAACAAGATTCCGAGAAGCTGAGAACATCCGGGGGACGGATTTTTTTGCGAGAGAAAAGCGGGGAGAAGAAAAAAAAAGGAGAAGAGAAAGATGGAAAGGGTTTTTCGAAGTGATGAGACCACGACGGTGGAGACTGCCAGGGGAAAAATCAAAGGTTTTTTCTGTGACGATCTCTATATTTTCAAGGGGATTCCCTACGCAAGGGCGGAGCGGTTCTGCAAGCCCCAGCCCCTGGATCCCTGGGAGGGAGAGCTGGACGCCACCTCTTTCGGGTATGTATGTCCGCTGCTTACCCAGGAGCGTCCTTCCGGGGAACTGATGGTTCCCCATCGATACTGGCTGATGGATGAGCACTGCCAGAATCTGAATATCTGGACGCCGGGGCTGGATGATCAGAAGCGCCCGGTTTTGGTGTGGCTCCACGGCGGCGGATTTGAGTCCGGTTCCGCCATTGAGCATCTGGCCTACGAGGGCGAGAACATGAGCCGCTATGGAGACGCGGTGGTGGTGTCTGTCAACCATCGGCTGAATCTTCTGGGATATCTGGATCTGTCCAGCCTGGGGGAGGCGTTTTCAGATTCCGGGAACTGCGGCGGCGACGACATCATCGCCTCCCTGCGCTGGATACAGGAAAATATCGCGGCCTTCGGGGGCGACCCGGACAATGTGACCCTCTTCGGACAGAGCGGTGGAGGCGCGAAGATTACCACGCTGCTGCAGACGCCGGCGGCGGATGGTCTCTATCACAAGGGAATTATCATGAGTGGCGTGATCCCGGCCGCCATGATGGGAAGCGAGAGCGGCGACAGCCGCCCCGTGGCGGAGGCGCTGTTGAAGGAACTGGGCCTTTCCGCTGACGAGGCGGACAAACTTCGAACACTGCCCTACCGCACGCTTGCGGACGCCTATCTGAAGATCCGGCCGGCTCTTCAGCAGCAGGGGGCTTACGTGGGCGGTATGCCAAAGGCCGGAGACAACTATCTGGGAGATCCGCTGCGGATCGGTTTCCGGGAGGAGACGAAGGACATTCCCCTTCTGGTGGGAAGCGTATTCGGCGAGTTCGACTTTGTTCCGCTGGCCTATGACAAGCGGACATTGACCCGGGAGGAGGGCGTCGCCATCGCCGGCGAAGCTCTGGGAGAGGAGACGGTAAAGAAACTTCTGCCGCTCTTTACGGAGGCTTATCCCTGGCGCAATCCGGTGGATCTGGTCAGTCTGGATGTGCTCTTCCGCCCGGAGTCGATAAAATATATCGCGGCGCGGGCAAAAGAGGCATCCGCGCCGGTGTACTCTTATCTGTTTGACATGGATTTTCCGCTTCAGAACGGCAAGAGCGCATGGCACTGCGCCGACGTGCCCTACGTGTTCCACAACGCCGAGATGGTGCCCGCCGTCAATGTGACCGGCGTGACTGAGCGGCTTCAGGAGCAGATTTTCGGCTGTGTGATGTCCTTTGCGAGAACCGGGGATCCCAACCATGCCGGTATCCCTCATTGGGACGCCAGTGAGCCGGGACAGGAACATGTTATGTTCTTCGGCGACAGCGTGAGGGAGAAGACCAATCCCGATGCGGAGATCTTTCCGGTGCTGGCCCCTGCGTCGATGGCAAATTTCATGAAGAAGATGGCACAGCTGGACATCAAACATTAAAAATGAGGAGGATAAACAAGTGAGAGTTTATGACGCGAAGGTAAATCATATGACCAACCCCATGGGCTTTTTCATGGACGGCGTTTCCTTTTCCTGGAAGGTGGACGAGGCCCGGGGGAAGGCGCAGAAGGCGGCGAGAGTAAGGGTTGCCGCGGACGAGAAGATGCAGGAGATCCTGTTTGACTCTGGCATGGATGAACAGGCGGATTCCCTGGCCTATCCGGTGGAGCTTGCGCTGGAGCCCAGAACCCGCTATTTCTGGCAGGTGACAGTGCTCTCCGACGCGGAGGAGGAAGCTGACAGCGAAGTGCAGTGGTTCGAGACCTCGAAGATGAGCGAGGAGTGGACCGGAAAGTGGCTGACCTGCGACAGCACGGAAAAGCGCCATCCGATTTTCAGTAAGGAGATCGCCCCGGCGAAGGAGATGGCGAAGGCCCGCCTCTATGTGACCGGACTGGGACTTTATGAAGCCTACATCGACGGGAAGAAGGTGGGGGATGAGTATCTGACTCCCTACTCCAACAACTACAACCGCTGGGTGCAGTATCAGACCTACGATATTACCGATCAGATCGCCGGAGGAGGAAAACTGTCGATCCTGCTGGGCAACGGCTGGTATAAGGGGCGCTTCGGATTTTCCGCCTTCGAGGACAAGGGGTATTACGGAAACGAGTGGAAGGTCATCGCGGATGTGGTGCTGACCTATACAGACGGCGCCGAGGAAGTGATCGGGACTGACGAGAGCTGGACGGTAACCAGAAGCAGGATCATGTTCTCCAACCTCTATGACGGGGAGCAGGTCGACGCCACCGCGCCGGAACTTCCGGCGGAGGAACCCACGGTCTGCGACGCGCCGAAGGGCAGGCTGGAGGCCAGAAGAAGTCTTCCGGTGGTAGCCCATGAGCACATCAAACCGGTGGAGCTGATTCACACGCCGGCGGGAGAGCAGGTCTTTGACATGGGACAGAATTTCGCGGGCATCTTTACCTTCCGTGTGAAGGAGCCGGCGGGGACGAAGATCCATATTCAGACCGGAGAGGTGCTCCAGAAGGGTAATTTCTACAACGAGAACCTTCGTTCCGCCAAGTCCGAGTACATCTATATCAGCGACGGCAATGAGACGGTCATCCGGCCCCACTTTACATACTACGGCTACCGCTACGTGAAGGTGGAGGGCGTCAGCGATCTGAAGATCGAGGACTTTACCGGACTGGCCCTCTACAGCGATATCGAGATGGGCGGCGACGTGGAAACCGGACATGATCTGGTCAACCAGCTGGTGTCCAACGTGCGCTGGGGCATGAAGGGCAATTTCATCGATGTGCCCACCGACTGCCCCCAGCGCGACGAGCGCATGGGATGGACCGGAGACACCCAGGTGTTCTCCCCCACCGCGACGTTTTTGGCGGACACCTACGCGTTCTACAGCAAGTATCTGCACGATATGTATACGGAGCAGATGGATCTGGACGGCATGGTGCCGGATGTGGTGCCCTCCGCGGGTGTGCACTCCACAGCCTGCGTCTGGGGCGACTCCTCCTGCATCATTCCCTGGAATATGTATCAGTTCTACGGGGATAAGAAGATCCTGGAGGATCAGTATGACAGTATGAGGAACTGGGTGGATTACATCTCCAGAGTGGACGGCGACAACCATGGCTGGCGCAGCGTCTTCCACTACGGCGACTGGCTGGCCCTGGACAATCCCTCCGGAAAGACCGACGAGGTCATGGGCGGCACCGACGAAGGGTACATCGCCAACGTCTACTATGCGGCCAGCGCCGGCATTGTGGCCAAGGCGGCCAGAGTGCTGGGATACGAGGCGGACGCGAAGACTTACCAGGCGCTCTGTGACGAGCAGTTTGAGGAGGTCAAAAAGGAATACTTCTCCCAGACGGGACGCTGCTGCATCAAGACCCAGACAGCGCTGATTCTGGCCCTGAAATATCATCTCTCCGAGAATGAGGAACTGACGAAGAAAACCTTGCGTCTGCTCTTCCAGATCAGCGGCGACAAGCTGAAGACCGGATTTACCGGCATGCCCCTCATGTGTCCGGTACTCTCGGAAAACGGCATGAACGATCTGGCCTACACACTGCTTTTGAACGAGGATTATCCGGGATGGCTCCACGAGGTCAAGCTGGGCGCCACCACCGTGTGGGAGCGCTGGAACAGTCTGGACGAGAACGGCGATATCTCCAGCACCGGCATGAACAGCCTGAATCACTACGCTTACGGCTCCATCCTGGAGTGGGTGTTCCGCTATGTGACGGGATTCCGTGTGAGCGAGGAGCATCCGGGAAGCCGGCATCTTCTGATCGCACCGACACTGAACTGGAAACTGAAACGGGCGAAGGGAAGCTATCATTCCGCGGCGGGAACCTACGAGACCTCCTGGGAGCTGGCGGATCCCAGCCACGTGACGGTAAAGGTGACGGTGCCCTTCGGATGCACCGCCGAGATCGTCCTTCCGCTGGTAAGCCAGGAGACGCTGGCGGATCAGAGCAATCCGCTGTTTGCCGATGTGCGGGATGGAAAATGTTTTGTGGGAGCCGGAACCTATGAGGTTTCCTACGAGACGACAAAGCCGGCGAAGAAGATGTACAGCACCTACACCCCGATCCAGGAGCTGGTAAATAATCCGGAGATCGTGTCGGCCATGGGAGAGCAGCTCCATCTGGATCAGATTCCGGGCCAGGCGCTGGCCGCAAGTTTCCGCCAACTGGCGGAGGCCTATCCGAGCGCGTCTATGTCCGCGGAAATGCTGGATCAGCTGGACGCGGCGCTGGCCAGGTTCTGATGGAGGCTGCGATGAAGAGAGTCAAACTGATTGTGCGGGGATTGCTTCTGTGGTATTTTCCCACAGACCGGGAATACCGGATCATGAGAAGGTGGAAGAGAATACTGGACGCGATCGCGGGCGCTGCCTGGAAAATTCTGCTGGGCATGGCGTCTGTCAGTGAGGCGAAGCGCCGTCTCGCCGCCAGGCGCCGGGGACAGAGGTCCCCGCAAAAAGCCCAAAGACCGGGCAGAATGAAATATGGTGCCGGCGTTTAGACGAAACGGTTTTTCTCGGGATCATATACATAATCAATCTTGGCCAGCTGCTTTTTGATGTAGGAGATGTCCACATCCTCGGCAGCCGCGAACTCCTCCAGGGAGGGGTAACGGTCCCGCAGGTTGGTGTTGACCACCGAGAGCAGCATGGCCGGATCCAAAGGCAGATTCATAAAAAATTCCCTCCTTATGCGTTATGAGATTTTACTATTATACGCATAAGCGAGGGAATTGTCACTATTTATGTCTGATTTTCGGTATGAATCCGAGGCGGGATTCCGGCGTGCGTCAGGATTCCGACACGGGAAGTTTTTTCAGGAACGGGTACAGCACGCAGGATACCACCACGCCGAAGAGTCCCTGAACGATATTGAAGGGGACGCCGCTTATGGCGGAGGCTGCTCCGGCTGCCAGGGAGGCGGAGGAGAAACCGTCGCCTGTCGTGACGGCCATCAGGAAGATCTCAAAGAAAAAGTATCCGATGACCATGAAGGCCTCTCCGACGATGCCGCCGATGATCAGACGGGGCATGGCAAGTTCCCGGAAGTTTCCGCCGTTTATGCCCGCCGCTTTTTTATGGCCGCAGGCGATCACACCAGCCAGAAGCGCAGTGAGGGCCTTGATGATAAAGGTGGCCGGCACATAGGACAGGTATCCGGAGAACAGATCCGAGAGCATGGAGCCGATGCCGGCGGCCAGAGCGCCCGGAACGGGGCCAAGAAGGAAGGCGCACAGGAGAACCAGCGCGTCTCCGGGATGAATATATCCCATAGTGGGTGTGGGAATCCGGATAACCATGGTAGCCACACAGGTAAGCGCGCACATCAGCGCGGCGAGAACCAGTTTTTTTGTCTTTTCTGTCATTTCCATTTTGCATGTATTCCATTATAATGATTCTTGAGCATATGAAAATATCCATTTTGCGTTCATTTAAACAGATCAGATCAGGAGGGAAGGGCAATGCTGACCTACACCTTTGAAAACCGGGGGAAGAAATCCTATTATCAGTATCTCTACGAACAGATGAAGGAGGATATTCTTGCGGGAAAACTCGCGGCGGGGACGAAACTGCCCTCCAAGCGGAGTTTCGCGAAGCACCTGAATCTCAGCGTTATGACTATCGAGAACGCCTACGGGCAGCTTCTGGTGGAGGGGTATATCACTTCGGTGGAAAAAAAGGGCTATTATGTGGCTGATATTACAGGACAAGTCCAGATCCCGCCAAAAGAACCATACCAGATTCCGGAGAAAACCGACGCAAAGGGGGAGAGCGGGGCTGAGAAAACGAGCGCTGCCGGGGCCGGGAACGCCGATGACAGGAGCACGGGCGGAAAGGGAAATGCTGCCGGGGATGATGTCCGCGGGCAGCAGACGGATCCTGTGGAAAAAGAGAAAGGGTCTGAGGAGCCCTTTGCGGACTTTGCATCCAACCAGGTCAGCAGCCGCCATTTTCCGCTGAGCACCTGGTCAAAGCTGATGCGCCGCGTGCTGGCGGATCAGGGAACGGAGATTTTAAAGACCGGCTCCCACCAGGGACTCTACGAGCTGCGGGAGGCCATCGCCCGGCATTTATACCGTTTTCGGGGAATGGCGGTGGCGCCGGAGCAGATCGTCATCGGCGCGGGAACCGAGTACCTGTACCAGCTTCTGATCCAGCTTCTGGGGAGGAATCGGATCTACGGCATTGAGAATCCGGGTTATCAGAAACTGGCCCAGGTCTACGACCGGAACGACTTGCAGTTCCGCTACCTGGAGTTGGACGGGGAGGGGCTGTCCCTGGAGGCCCTGCGCCGCAGCGAGGTGCAGATTGTCCACACCTCCCCATCCCACCATTTTCCCACGGGCATTGTGATGCCCATCAAGAGAAGGCGGGAACTTTTGGCCTGGGCGTCGGAGGATGACCGCTACATTATCGAAGATGATTACGACTGCGAGTTCCGGTTTGCCGGCCTGCCGATTCCGACCCTTCAGAGTATTGACACCATGGGAAAGGTCATTTATCTGAACACCTTTTCCAAGACCCTGACTCCTTCGGTGCGGATCAGCTACATGGTGCTCCCCGAACATCTGCTGAAACTTTACCGAAAGAAACTGGGCTTTTACGCCTGCACGGTGTCAAATTTCGAGCAGTATACCCTGGAGGCTTTCCTGCGGGAGGGATATTTTGAGAAGCACATCAACCGCATGCGCAACTATTACCGGGGCAAGCGGGATACGGTTATCCGGGCCATCCGGTCCGGAGCTCTGAAAAAGAGGATCAGGGTGCTGGAGGAGGACGCGGGGCTTCATTTTCTGATCCGCATCGACACGGAACTGTCGGACGAGGAAGTGAAGGAGCGCCTGGCGGGACAGGGAATCCGCATGAAGTGTCTGACGGATTACAGCTACTGCCACAACCCTTTCTATACCCATATGTTTGTGGTCAATTACTCCGGTGTGGAGGAGGAGCGGCTGCCTGAGGCTATGGAGCGGCTGCAGAAATGTATCTGAAGGAGGAATGCCTGTGAATGAGAAAAAGTATGTAAAGATCAGAAGAAACGCGCGAAGGAGGAGATGGCGGAGAAACCGCGGAAAGATCATCGCCCTGGCTGTCATTCTCGTGCTGGTGCTGGCGGGCGGCGGCGCCCTGTGGCATTTTCAGGGGGACCGCCTGCTGTCGGCTTTCAGCGGCCGGGGAGCGGAGAACCGGGAGGACAGCGCACAAAGTGAAGGCAGGACGGAAGAGTCCGGGGAGACGGAAAAGGGCGGGAAAGAGGAGGAACCGGAGCCTCAGTTGCCCACCACCATCGTCTTTACCGGGGATGTGCTGCTGAGCAGCTACGTGCAGAACAATTACGACAGCGGCGGGATTTCCGGCGTGCTGGATCAGGAGCTTCTGAACCTTTTGAACGGGGCGGACATTACCATGATCAACAATGAATTCCCCTTCAGCACCAGAGGAACCCAGGCGGAGGATAAGCAGTACACCTTCCGGGTCAATCCCTCCTATGTCACGGCGCTTCAGGAGATGGGCGTGGATGTGGCGGGTCTGGCCAACAACCATGTGCTGGATTACGGGACCGAGGCTCTGGAGGACACCTTCACGACGCTGGAGAACGCGGGCATCGCGTACACCGGCGCGGGCCGCAGCTACGAGGACGCCTGCCGGCTGATCCGCTTTGAGAAGAATGGGAAGAGCTTCGGATTTCTGGCAGCCTCCCGGGTCATTCCGGAGGTTTCCTGGAACGTGGAGAACGGCGCGCCCGGCGTCTTCTGCACCTATGACACCACCCATCTGGTGGAGGAGATAAAGAAGGCGAAGCAGCAGTGCGACTATGTGTTTGTGGCGGTGCACTGGGGCGTGGAGCACACGGATGAGCTGACCGATTATCAGCCTGTCATAGCCCATCAGCTGATCGACGCGGGGGCGGACGGTGTCATCGGATCCCATCCCCATGTGCTCCAGGGGATGGAGTTCTACCAGGGAAAGCCGATCTTCTACAGCCTCGGCAATTTTATCTTCAACCGGGAGATCGGGCGGACCGCGGCGGTGGAGATCACGGTAACCCCGGAGAACGAGATGCGGATCCGGCTTGTTCCCGCCTCCGCCGAGAATGCTTACACCCACAGCGTGGCCGGGGAGGAGGCCCAGGCGATTTTCCGATACATGGATGATCTGTCGGGGACGGCAACGGTGGATGAAAACGGTATGGTAACCCCCGCTTTGTAGACCAGGGATCTTCGATGGCCTGTGGAAAATGTTTGTGAGAAAAAACATCACAAAGGGGATTCTTCCTTGAAAAAAAAGGTCGGAATGATACAATAGAAATATGAAAAACTTAGTAGAGAGCGAGGTATCAATTATGTTTGGTTTTGGACAGCTTATCAACATTCTGAAGAAGAGTCCCAAGAAGATCGTGTTTACGGAGGGAACGGACGCGAGAATCCTGGAGGCCTCTTCCCGTCTTCTGGCTTCCAATTTCCTGGAGCCCATCCTGGTGGGCAAGGTGGAGGATGTGGAGAAGGCCGCTGAGGAGTGCGGCTTCAACATCCGCGGAGCACAGATTATCGATCCGGAAGAGTATGATCGGATGGACGAGATGGTGGATCTCTTCTGCGAGCTGAGAAAGAGCAAGGGCGTGACGCCGGAGCAGGCGAGAAAGATGCTCTCCTCCGCCAACTACTTCGGCACCATGCTGGTAAAGATGGGCGTGGCTGACGCTCTGCTGGGCGGCGCTACCTATTCCACGGCTGACACGGTTCGTCCCGCGCTGCAGTTGATCAAGACGAAACCGGGACATTCCATCGTATCCTCCTGCTTCATTCTGGTGCGTCCTTCCGCTACCGGCGACAATGAGGTGCTGGCAATGTCCGACTGTGCCATCAACATCAAACCCACCGAGGACGAGCTGGTGGAGATCGCCGGGGAGACGGCGAAATGTGCCCGGATTTTCGGTATCGATCCCCAGATCGCGTTCCTGAGCTACTCCACTTTCGGTTCCGGCAAGGGCGAGGATGTGGATAAGATGCGCAACGCGGCTGAGAAAGCGAAAAAGAAATATCCGGATCTTCCCATCGAGGGCGAGATGCAGTTTGATGCGGCGGTTTCTCCCCGCGTGGCGAGAACCAAATGTCCGGATTCCAAGGTGGCAGGCCATGCCAACACCTTTATTTTCCCGGATATCAACGCCGGAAACATCGGTTACAAGATTGCTCAGAGAATGGGTAATTTCGACGCATACGGTCCGATTCTGCTCGGCTTGAACGCACCGGTAAACGATCTGTCCAGAGGATGCAACGCCGCTGAGGTGTACTCCATGGCGATCATTACCGCTGCGCTGGCGTGAGGTGTGAGAGCGTACATAAGATAAATCTGCCGGAGGGCCTTGGAGCGGACGAGGAGGCGGTCAAGAGACGATTCGGGAGTCTGGAGCGCTACCGGAGATTTCTGCGGATGCTGCCGGAGGACGACAACGCGGACAGGCTGGAGCGGGCAGTGAGGGCAGAGGATTACGGGGAAGCCTTTCGCTGTGCCCACACCATAAAGGGGCTTGCGGCGACGCTGGAACTCGGGCCCCTTCTGGAGACAGCGGTCTGCCTGACGGAGGAACTCCGGCGTCCGCCTTACGATGAGAGAAAGATCCGGGAGGAATGCCGGCGGCTGAGACAGGAGATGGATCGCTGCTGCGGGCTGATCCGGCGGATCTGAAGAGGGAAACCATATTTTATCAGCAAGGTAAAGTATGGTTTCCTTTCACATTTGAAGGGCAGGCGCATATAGTAAACGGAAGAAAAATTTGCGAGGACAATATGCGAAGAAGAATGGACCTGAGAGCGATGGCTTCCGATACAGGGCAGCTTTTGGTGCAGGTGTTTCGCACCGGCGACGATCAGCCGGTCCGGGGGGCGAACATTACGATTACCTACCGGGGC
>ERZ1643246.1378-NODE-1378-length-26579-cov-9.258747_pt1 | contig 26579 bp, 26 predicted proteins | sample MGYA00579265_ERZ1643246 | MGnify/ENA primary metagenome ERZ1643246 (study PRJEB29033, sample SAMEA4952261) | chicken gut metagenome | biome: Broiler Chicken; feature: Gastrointestinal Tract; material: Caecum | place: Ireland | collected 2018 | study: Broiler...
GGTCATTCACAAGCCGATATGGTTACTGAAGTTTATAGCCATATCCTGGATGAAGACAGAAAAATCAATGCGCAAAAATTTGATGACTCCTTCTACAAAAAATTGGGAGATGGCATCGATCATGTGGAAAAGACAAAGAAAAAAGTTGATATCGATTCCTTGGTCGATGCACTAAAAAACGATCCAAAATTGATGACGCAGCTGATCGAAGCATTAAAGTAAGACATCGCTCTTACTTTTTTTGTACTTGTTGCTTAGCGGGAATCGAAATACCTTGCTAATCGTCCGATTAGCAAAACGGGCCATTTCATTAGCAAAAACAATGAAAAATTGTTCAATTCACATAAAAAAACAGCTAGTATTTAGCCAGCTGTCATTTAGAAGGATCAAGCATTTTTTTGAAAAAGTCCCATGTATTCCCAGCTAATAAAATTGATCAAAATGCCTGAATTTATCAATAAAATGGCGCCCTCGGCGGAAATCGAATCCACAACCTTACGCTTAGGAGGCGCACGCTCTGTCCAATTGAGCTACGAGGGCAAGTATTTAGTTTTTAAAAGAACTGCTAATAGCTGGGATAGAACACACCGCCTTATTAGGAGGGGCTTGTTATATCCATTTAACTAAGAGGGCAGGATATGAATGTCTGTAGCTCAGTGAATAGACAGATATATTATACAGAAGAGCGGCATATAAGTCAAAAATTATCGATTGACATTGCATCGACACATTGATATGATGATCGAAATTATCGGCATGGCCATCAGCCGACAATATTTTCCAGGAAATAAGCTACAATGACATTGACAGTTAGAAAGGAGCCCGCCATGAAACCAAAGCTCATCGTCATCTCCGGTTTTTCCGGAGCAGGAAAAGGAAAGCTCACGCAGCTGCTTGCCACCCGGCATGACTGTCTGAAGATCATCCGCTCCTGTACGACCCGGCCGCGCCGTGACGCCAGCGATCATTACACGTATCTGTCAGAAGCGGAATTTCTCGCCATGCGGGAGAACGGCGCATTTCTGGAGTGCAATCACTATCTCGATCATTGGTATGGCACGCCCAGGGATGAGACATGCCACATCCTGCGCGAAGGCAGACAGGCCATTGCGGAGATCGACTACCATGGCTTCTTTCAGCTCCTTGAAAGCCGGCTTCTGCCCCGGGAAGCGGTCTGCGGCATCTTTGTGGCGGCAGAAGCTTCAGTTCTGTATGACCGGCTATGCGGCCGCGGCAGCGAATCGCCAGATACGCTGAAACGGCGGCTGTGCACTGCGCTGGAAGAAAGCAGCCGCCTTTGCGCCTATGACTGCATCGTGATCAACGATGACCTTGAACGCGCGCTTGCGCAGTGCGAAGCAATCATCCTTGAAGGAAGACGCTTGTCGTCCGCCTTTGACACCGCGCGTTTTCACGAAGAGATGAACGCCATCATCGCAAAGCTGTCCGTCATTTAACAGATGCGCGGCAATGGCTGACCGCTCAGCTTGCGCAGCCATCTGGTGGTGCCCAGTTTCGTCCGCAGCAGCAACGTGCCTGGATGCGCCGCGGTGATCTCCCCGATGACGCGGGCTTCCCCTCCCAGTTTCTGCAGCAGCTGCGCGCTGTCCGCGCGGCTGACGATGGCGATCATCCGGCCCTCACAGGCAAGATAGAGCGGATCAAAGCCAAGCAGGTCACAGAGCGCCTGTACATCCGCGTCGATCGGAATGGCTCGCTCATCAAGCGTCATGCCCCACTTGGTGTGCTCGATCAGCTCGGCGCACGTCGTGGCCAGACCGCCTCTGGTCGGATCCCGCATGATGCGCAGGCCGGCCATGGCCATGGCGGCCTCAGCCTCTTTGCACAGCGGGGCACAGTCACTGCGCAGCTCGCCCTGCAGCGAGACTGCTTCCCTGGCCATGAACACCGCTGCTCCGTGGCGGCCAATACTGCCGGACACGATCACCTGATCGCCTTCCTGGTACGTATAGGCCGTCTTTTTTTGCAGGAAGCCGACTCCGGCCGTGTTGATGTAGATCTGATCTCCTTTTTCTTTTTCCACGACTTTCGTATCGCCGGTGACGATGCTCACGCCGCATCGTGCTGCACAGTCGGCCGCAGAGGCCAGCACCGCATCCAGATCGGCGATGGCAAAGCCTTCTTCCAGGATCAGCGAAAAGCTCAGGTACGCGGGCCTTCCCCCGCTCATCAAGATATCGTTGACCGTGCCGCAGACTGCGAGCTTGCCGATATCCCCGCCAGGAAAGCGCCATGGGCTGACGACGAAGCTGTCTGTGGACATCACGAGCGATCCGCTTTGTCCAGGCACGATGGCCCCATCGCGCAGCTCATGCAAGGCATCGGCAGGAAAGGCCTTCAAGATATGCTTTTCGATCAATTCGGCACTCAGCTGACCGCCGCTGCCATGATCCAATGTGATCCGTTCTTCCATGATGATCCCTTCTTTCTCAAGCTTCATAAAGCCAGGCGGCCGCACAGCTGCCTTCGGCGGAGACCATGCACGGACCGACCGGCGTCCGCGGCGTGCATGCTTTCCCAAACAACGGGCAGTCCGTCGGCGCTTGGCGGCCGCTGATGACTTTCGCACAGCCGCAGCCGGGCGGTTCAAGATCGGCAAAAAACGGCAGCTGAAACTTTGCCCGGGCATCCCAGCGGGCATATTGCGGTCTGAGCCGCAGGCCGCTTTGCGGGATGATGCCCAGTCCCCGCCACAATGTGTCCTCACGTACAAAGACCTGATCCATCAGCTTCAAGGCCGCCGCATTGCCCTGCGGGCGAACCAGCCGCGTATATGTGTTCTCCAAGATCACCTGATCATGAGATATGGCCGTGATCAGCCGGCTGAGCGCATAGAGGATGTCTTCTGCCTCAAAGCCGCAGATGATGCCGCTTTTCTGACAGTCCTCTTTCAGGAAGCGAAAACCTCGTTCGCCGATGATGGCCGCTACATGACCCGGGCAGAGAAAACCGTCGATGACACTGTCCGGCGCGCTGAGGATGGTCCGGATGGCCGGTTCGGTCAGCTTGAGCAGGCTGAGCAATGCAAAATTATCCAGATCTTGCTGGGCTGCTTCCAGGATGGCTGCGGCGGTGCCCGGTGCCGTCGTCTCAAAGCCCACGCCCAAAAATACGATTTGCTTGAGAGGATTCTCTCGCGCAATGCGCAAAGCGTCGCTCACCGACAGACAGATGCGGACATCGCCGCCTTTTCCTCTGCGCTTCAGCAGCGTGTCCTGCGCGGATCCCGGCACCCGCAGCATGTCGCCATAGCTGCAGATGATGACATCCGGACGAGCGGAAAGCGCCAGCGCCGCGTCGATGGCGCCTCCCGGCGTCACACAGACCGGGCAGCCCGGACCGCTGATCAGCCTGACCTGCGGCGGCAGACATTGCCGGATGCCATTGCGGGCGATGGCCATGGTGTGCGTACCGCAGATCTCCATGAGCGTCATCGCGCGGACTTCCTGATCAATCTGAAACCGCATGGAAGATCTCCTCATACAATTCCTGTGTCTTCCTGGCTTCTTGTTCATCGATGATCTCGATGCCAAAGCCGGCGTGGACCATGACATGATCTCCGATCTTTGCTTCAGGAAGAAAATCGATCCGAAATTCCTGAGTCAGGCCGCCGGCTTCTCCCAGCGCGTGTTTTCCTTCGATCTTGATGACCTTCAATGGAATGGCCAGACACATCACGCTCACATCCTTTCCATGGCGACCGCCAGCTGTCCCAGGGCGATGCCTTCATCATTGCACGATGTCTGTTGATGCCAGTATACCGCATATCCTTCCTGGCGCAGCGCGTCTTTGATCTTATGCAAGAGCCAGAGGTTCAAAAAGCTGCCGCCGCTGAGCACGACCGGCAGATGTTCAGCGTTGCAGACGCGGCACTGATCCACGGCCATCGCGCACAGCGTATTCATGAATCGGGCGGCGATGCGCCCATGTTCCACGCCGTTTGCTTTGTCCTGCATCAGCTCGCGGATCATCACGCGCCAGTCAAAGACGCGGATCCCGGCCTGATCATAAAAGGCAAGCGAATAGCGGCCGTGTTCAACGGGATCTGCCATGCTTTCCAACAGCGTCGGCGCCTGGGCGTCATAATCCTGATCCTGCGCTTCTTCAAGCAGCGCAAACACGCCGTCAAACAGCCGTCCCATGCCTGTGCTCGTCACGCAAAGCCGCGGTTCATCCAGCAGCGCCCTGACTTTCTCTTGCCCAGCAAACGGGAGCGCCGCGGCATGACAGAGCGCCGCAGCGATGCGGCCGATCTCGCGGATGGCGCGTTCGCCGCCCGCCAGCAAGATCGGATGGATCGTCCCTGTTCGCCGGATTTGCGCATAGCTGCCCCGCAAAAACTCCGCGCCCCACATCGTGCCATCTTCGCCCAAGCCGGTACCATCAAAGATGATGCCAAATGCCGGGCCGCGCAGATGGTGCTCAATCATGCACGAAGCCATATGCGCATGATGATGCTGCACTTGCAGAAGCGGCAGATCCAGCGAGCGGGCCAGCTGCGTGGAGGCATAATCCGGATGCAGGTCGCAGACCGCCAGCTTCGGCCGCACATCAAAGAGCCGCGCATAGGTTTGCAGCGTATGCCGATAATGCTGCATCGTCTCCCAGTTTTCCATATTGCCGATATAAGGGCTCAGAAACACATGATTGCCTTTGCCCAAGGCAAAAGCACCTTTTTCATGCGCGCCCAGGGCCATGATGCCGCTGCTGTCTCCTTCGATCGTCAATGGCGCCGGCGCATAGCCGCGGCTGCGGCGCAGGAAGTAGGCTCTGCCATCCACGCAGCGCACCAGCGAATCATCACAGCGGTTGGCGATGCGGCGATCATGCAGCAAGAAGCTGTCCGCAATGCCCTCCAGCGCCTGCAGCGCCGCCTCATTATCGATGAGCACCGGCGCATCGCTGCGATTGGCGCTGGTCATCACCATAGCCGAACACTCCTGTGCCAGCAGGACATGCAGCGGACTGTATGGCAGAAAGAGGCCGATATCCTGATTTTCCGACAGCTCTAAGAACGCATCGCGCCGATGCTTGCGGCACAGAACGATCGGCCGCTGTCTGCTGGTGAGCAGCTTCTCCTCTTCCTCGCTCACCGAGGCAAAATACCGCGCCGTCCTGACACTGTCTGTCATCACGGCAAAAGGCTTGGCTTCCCGCTGCTTGCGCGTGCGAAGCCGCATCACCGCCGCTTTGTTGCAGGCATCGACAGCGAGATGGATGCCGCCTACGCCTTTCACCGCCACGATCCTGCCTGCTTTCAGATCACGCAAGGCCGCGCGCAAGGCCGCTTCGCCGCTGGCTTCGCTCTGACCATGATAGATCAGCTTCGGCCCGCATGCCGCGCAGGCATCGGGCTGGGCATGATAGCGGCGGTCCATGGGATCGCCATATTCCTTTGCGCAGTCCGCGCACATCTCAAACTCGCTCATGGTCGTATGACAGCGGTCATACGGGATATCCGTGATGATCGAATAACGCGGTCCGCAGTTGGTGCAGTTGATGAAAGGATAACGGTAACGGCGGTCCGCAGGATCATCCAGCTCGCGCAGACAATCCGCGCAAGGCGCGATATCCGGGGAGATCATGGTGTTTCGCTCTCCTGCGCTGCTTTCCAGGATCTGAAAGCCGCTCATCTGCGCACAAGGCAGCTCACGGCATTCCAGCGTTTCGATGCGGCAAAGCGGCGGCGCTTCCTCTTCCAGCCGTTTCAGGAAACCTGAGATATCCTCTTCTTCGCCCTGAACGTGGATGAGCGCGCCGCTGCCGCTGTTGCTCACGCTGCCGCATAACGCGCACTGCTTAGCCAGGCGATGGACAAAGGGGCGGAAGCCCACCCCTTGCACGATGCCGTAAGCGCTGATCTCAATGTGTTTCATCCAGCAGCTGAACAAAGCGTTCGCGCAGATGCGCGCAGAGGGCGTCCAGGCCTTCTTCGCTTCTGGCGCTCACCGCAAAGAGCGGCGCGCCCGGATTCACGCCGTGATAGTTCTCTTTGACCCGTTCCAGATCAAAATCAAAATAAGGCAGCACATCCGCTTTATTGAGGACGAGACAGTCGGTCTCGGTGAACATGAGCGGATATTTTTCCACTTTGTCATCGCCTTCCGGCACGCTCAGGATCGTGATGCGCAGCGTCTCGCCGATGTCAAATTCGGCCGGGCAGACGAGATTGCCGATATTTTCCACAAAGAGGACATCGAGGGCATCCAGATCGAACTCCGGCAAGATCTTCTGAATGCTCATCGCCTCGATATGGCAGGCACCGTCGGTATTCAGCTCCACGCTGGGGATGCCCAGCGCCGCGATGGCCTGCGCGTCATAAGATGTCGTGATGTCTCCCTCGATCACGCCGATCGAAAACTGCGTGCGCAGCCGCGCGATCAGTGCCGTGATGAGACTGGTCTTGCCCGCTCCCGGCGATCCCATGACATTGACCAGCAGCGTGTGATGCGCCTTCAGCGTCTGCTTCACCTGCGCAGACACATCTTCGTTCCAGTCCATGATCTGATGATAGACCTTGATCTCCATTTTAATCCACCTCCAGACTTTCGATCATGCATTCATTTCCGGACAGACGTTTCAGATTCAGGCCGTGACAATAGGGGCATTCGATATGGGCGCGGTCGATCTGCGCCGTTTGTCCGCAGTCTCGGCACAGCACGCGCAGCGGCACTTCACGGACACGGATCACGGCACCCTGCGCGATGGTTCCTTCGGCCAGCACATCCATGTACATCTGGATGCATTCAGGGACAAAGCCGGAAAACGGTCCGATGGCCAGGCGGATCTCCTTGATGGCACTGGCGCCATGTCGCTGTGCTTCCTTGATGCTGTCCGCAAGGATATGCTGAGTGATCTCCAATTCATGCATGACTGTATTATACTCCATCAGCGCAAAAAATTGAATGGAAACCTCTTTCATTTAGCGCTATAATTAACTTTAGATATTGATTACATGATTGGAGGATGTGCATATGACACTGATACCCGTTTTGATCCTGATGCCGCTGATCAGCGCTGTCCTGATCAAAGTGACCAGAAATGAAAAGGCACGGAGCCTCATCATCTATATCTCCGTTGCCCTCATCCTGGCCTGTATGGCCGCCATCATCGCGCTGTGGATGCTCGATGACGGCAATATCTGGCGCCTGTATACAAGGACCGAGCTGCTCGATCATGGCATGCAGATCATCGAGGTCCTGCTGATGCTGTTCATCATATATGAATGCTTCCGACACCACAAACGATGGATCGCCCTGTTTTCCATCGCGCAGACCGCGCTGATGCTTTGGGTCGAGCACTCGATCCCGCTGATGGAATCCACCCATACACAAGTAGACGCGCTCGCGCTGCTGATGTGCGTCATCTGCGCTGTGGTCGGCGGACTGATCGCCATTTACGCGGCCGGCTATATGAAGAGCTATCATCAGCATCACCGTGAATATACGGATCGCAGCTCGTTGTTTCTTGCCATGCTGTTTGTCTTCATGGCCGCGATGTTTGGTCTCGTCCTGTCGTCCAATCTGATCTGGATCTACTTTTTCTGGGAGATCACCAGCGTGATTTCCTTTATCCTGATCGGCTATACCCGCACGCAGGAAGCCGTGGACAACAGCTTCCGTGCGCTGTGGATGAACTTGTTGGGCGGGCTTGGCTTCGCCGTGGCTATCTGGCTTTGCGCCATGAACCGCCACAGCGTGCAGCTCAGCGATATCATCGCAAGCGGCAACCAGTTCATCATTGCCTGTCTGGCGCTGGCCGGGCTTACCAAATCAGCGCAGCTGCCATTTTCCACTTGGCTGTATGGCGCGATGGTCGCGCCGACGCCTTCATCCGCGCTGCTGCACAGCGCCACGATGGTCAAGGCCGGCGTCTATCTGCTCATCCGGCTTTCGCCTGCTTTGCATGGCACGCTGTGCGGAACGATGGTCTCATTCATCGGCGGCTTTACAATCATCGCCGCCAGCATGATGGCCATTGCCCAGAACGATGCCAAGAAAGTGCTCGCTTTCTCCACCGTCTCCAATCTTGGGCTGATCGTTGCCTGCGCCGGCATCGGCGTGGAAGAGACCGTATGGGCCGCCATCCTGCTCATGATCTTTCATTCCGTCAGCAAATCAATGTTGTTTGAAGCGGTGGGTGCCACAGAAAACAGCATCGGTTCCCGCGATATCGAACACATGCACGGCCTGATCCTGCGTCTGCCCAAGCTGGCCTACATCATGGGCATCGGCATCGCCGGCATGTGTTTGGCTCCCTTTGGCATGCTCATCAGCAAATGGGTCGCTCTGAAGTCATTCGTCGATTCCGGCAATGTCGTCCTCGTCATCTTCATCGCCTTCGGCAGCGCGACGACGATGTTTTACTGGACCAAATGGCTGGGCAAGCTCATCGCCATGCATCAGCCGCGCAATCCAGAAAAAGACCTGACCCGCAAAGACGAGTATTTTTCGATGCATGTGCTGGGCGCCATCATGATCCTGTTATGCCTGCTGTTTCCGGAGCTGGCCAGACAGATCGTCAATCCGATCGTGCTCACGCTGTTTGGCAGGACCACCGAAGTGCTCTCGATGAGCGAGCTGACGACCATGGTCATCATGGTATTCAGTGTCCTCATCGTTCCCTCCATCATGTTCCTGATCTCCCGCTCGACCCACCGCGAATACGTACCGATCTACATGTGCGGCATCAATGAAGGAGACAACGCGCATTATACCGGCAGCATGGGCGAGCCGCGCAAGCTCTACCTGACCAACTGGTATCTGCGATTCCAGATGGGCAGACGACGGCTGCTGAGGCCCGCGGAGATCATTTCAGCCAGCGTCCTCATCGTCGTCTTCGCGCTGCTGCTGGGAGGTGTATTATGATGATCAAAGTCATCTCGCTGCTGCTGTATCTGTTCCTTGCCCCCTTTGCCGGTGCATTGCTGGACGGCGTGGACCGCAAGATCACCGCCCGCATGCAAGGCAGGAAGGGACCGAAGCTCTTGCAGCCCTTCTATGATCTGATCAAGCTGTTCTCCAAACAGATGATCGCCGTGAACAGCGTGCAGCTGCTGCTCAACCTGAGCTATCTGGCCTTTCTGGCCATCGCCGGCGGCATCTTGTTCTTTGGGTCAGATATCCTGATGTCGCTGTTCATCTTGTCTACGGCCGACATGTTCCTGATCCTGGCGGCCTGCAGCGATTCCTCACCCTTCTCCAACATGGGCGCCAGCCGTGAGATGCTGCAGATGATGTCTTATGAGCCGATGACGCTGCTCATCGCGGTCGGCTTCTATCTCTCCACCGGTTCATTCCGCGTGGAAGACATCATCGCCAGCCCGACCAGCGCCATCTGGCTCATGCCCGGCCTGTTCATCGGCTTCATCCTGATCATGGCCATCAAGCTGCGCAAGTCTCCGTTTGATCTGTCTACTTCGCATCATGCCCATCAGGAGATGGTCAAAGGCATCACGACCGAGATGTCCGGCGCCACCCTGGCCGTCATGGAGATCGGCGAGTACTATGAAAAGATGCTGCTGCTGGGCATCGTCGCCATCTTCTTCCTGAATGCCAGCCCCATCAGCTGGCCGATCGCTATCGCGCTCACCTTGTTCGTCTATTTCATCGAGATCCTGATCGACAATGTGTGCGCCCGCTTAAACTGGAAACAGGTGCTGGATGTCTGCTGGCTGATCACCTTGCTGGCGGGAGGCATCAACATCCTCATCCTCATGTCAATCAGGTAGGTGACTATCATGAACAAATTGAAAAGATCGCCGTGGATGCTGCATTATGATGCCAGCAGCTGCAACGGCTGTGATATCGAGGTGCTGGCATGCACCACCCCCAAATATGACATCGAACGTTTCGGCATCATCAACACTGGCAATCCCTTTCACGCAGACATCCTGCTGATCACCGGCGGGGTGAACGCCCAGAGCGCCCAGGTGGTCAGGCAGATCTATTCCCAGATGCCAAATCCCAAGGTCGTCGTCGCCGTAGGCATATGCGCCTGCACCGGCGGCATCTTCAAGGACTGCTACAATATCCTGGGCGGCATCGATACCGTGATTCCGGTCGATGTCTACGTGCCAGGCTGCGCGGCCCGTCCCCAGTCCATCATCGATGGAGTATTGCAGGCAGTTGAGATCCTAGAGAAAAAGAAAGAAGGCGGTCAAGATGAGTGACCATATCATTCCCATCGAAAAACAAGACTTTTTCCCCAATGTCGTCCGCAAGAAGATGGACGGCTGGCGTTTCGCGCAGATGTGCGCTGTCCGCACAGAAGATGGCTATGAGCTGAGCTACACCTTCGTCAATGGACCAGACATGGATACGCTGCGGCTGGAACTGGAAAAAGAAGAGCCGATCGTCAGCATCACCCAGGTCTATCCTTGCGCCTTCCTGCAAGAGAACGAAGCGGCAGAGCTGTTCGGCGTGCGCATCAAAGGCATCACGATGGATTATAAACACAAATTGTATCGCATCGATACCGAAACGCCGTTTGCGCAGAAAGGGGTGAAATGATGGCAAAACGCAGTACCATTCCCTTTGGTCCGCAGCACCCGGTCCTGCCAGAGCCGATCCATCTCGATCTGGTCCTGGAAGATGAAGTCGTCGTCGAAGCCATCCCCAATATCGGCTTCGTGCACCGCGGGCTGGAAAAGCTGGTCGAGACCAGAGATTTCAAGCAATACGTCTATGTGGCCGAACGCGTCTGCGGCATCTGCAGCTTCGGACACGGCCTGGGTTATTGCCAGAGCATCGAACAGATGATGGGCATCCAGGTCCCCCGCAGAGCGGCATATCTGCGCACCCTGTGGATGGAGATGAGCCGCGTCCACTCCCATCTGCTGTGGCTTGGTCTGCTCGCCGATGCCCTGGGCTTCGAAAGCCTGTTCATGCAGTCATGGCGCCTGCGGGAAAAAGTGCTCGATCTCTTCGACATGACGACCGGCGGCCGCATCATCTTCTCGGTCAACCAGGTCGGCGGCGTGCTCAAAGACATGGACGAGGACATGCTCAGCGCGATCCGCTCCGCCATGAAAGCGATAAACGAAGAACTGCGTCCGATCGCCCAAACCTTCCTGGAGGATGCCAGCGTGAACGCCCGGCTGCGCGGCCTTGGCCACCTGGACAAGGAACAAGCGCTGCTCGCCGGTGCCGTCGGCCCGATGCTGAGGGCCAGCGGCATCGACTATGATGCCCGAGAGACGGGCTATGCGGCCTACGATGAGCTGAACTTCGGCCCCATCACCGCCGTAGAAGGCGACTCCTATGCCCGGGTAAAAGTGCGCATCGCCGAGCTCTTTCAATCCTTTGAGCTCATCGAGGAGATCATCTACAAGATCCCCCAGGGCGAGCTCAGCGTGCCGGTCAAAGGCATGCCCAAAGGCGAAGCATTCATCCGCATTGAACAGCCCCGCGGCGAAGCCATCTATTATACGAAAGGAAACGGCACCAAATTTCTGGACCGCTTCCGGCTGCGCACCCCGACCACGAGCAATATCCCGCCGATGCTCGATCTGCTGAAAGGATGTCAGCTGGGCGATGTGGCCCTGCTCATCCTGACCATCGATCCTTGCATCAGCTGTACAGAGAGGTGAGCACATGCGAAAGATCAAATTGTTTTCCTTCACACGCGAAGTGCTGAAAAATATGGTCTCGCCGCCGGTCACGATCAATTATCCTGAGGAACCGGCGACTTACCCGCAGCGCATGCGCGGCCATATCCGCATCGATATCGATCAGTGCATCAGCTGCACCTTATGCGCCCAGAACTGCCCGCCGCGCGCCATCACCGTTGACCGCGCTGCCGGCACCTGGTCCATCGACCGCTTCGACTGCGTGCAATGCGGCAGCTGCGTAAATGTCTGCCCCAAAAATTGTCTGCACATGGAACAAGGCTATACGCCCCCGGACACCAAAAAGCACACTGAGACATATGCCCGTCCCAAACAGGAGCGCAAGCTGCCGCAGGCATCTGACTACTGCGTGTTCTGCGGGCTGTGCGCCCGCAAATGTCCGAAGCAGGCGATCACGGTCAGCCGGCCTGACAAACACTGGCAAGTCGATGAGCAGAAATGCGTTGGATGCGGTCTGTGCGCCAATGCCTGCCCGAAAAAATGCATCGTCATGAAAAAAGCCTGACCCCAGGCTTTTTTCATATCAGTCCGAAATGCGCGAAGGCCTTGGCCAGGCCATCTCGCTCCACATCATCCGTCACATGGGCAGCGGCCATCCTGGCTTGTTCGCCGCCGCTGCCCATCGCCACGTTGATGGCGCATGTGCGCAACATCGGCACATCCACAGCTGCATCTCCGAAAGCGATGGTATCCGCGACGCTGCCAGCATCCGTTTGACCGCTGTGCCCTTATCTGTGCCAGGCACACCAAGATTGACAGCGCCAGCTCTCCTTTGCCGCCCAGGTGCCTGCCTGGCATCATCTGGCGCCTCCAGGATAAAGCTGATCTTGCTGGCATCATCCCGATACAGACATACGCCCCAGATCATGTGCGGGAAGACCTGATCTACGCTCTGGCCTGTCTTTCCTTTGCGCTGCTGATAGAGACAGATCACTGGATCGCCCTTTTCCCGAAAGCGCGGCATTGTGCTGCCGAAAGCGCCTGTCCATGATCTTCCGCATAACAGCCATTGCCGCCGATCATGCCATCCAGGCCGATTGCTCAGATCTCATCATATATTTCTGCTCTGCTGCGGCCGGTGCACAAATATACGCGATGGCCATTGGCCCGCGCCTTGCGGATGGCTTCTGCCGCAAAAGCAGGAATATGCTTTTCATAGTCAGTCAATGTGCCATCGACATCAAGAAAGATGATCTTCTTCCTCATTTCCTCTCCTCCCTTTTCTTGCATCAGCTCTATCATGCCATATCGCGCGGGCAGAAAAAAATCCGGAGGTTTTTCACGCTCCGGAAGTTTTGGTCATTGCTTGGCCAGCTTGCCTGCCACCTCATCGATGATGTTCATGACGTTCAGGCTGCGGGGATAACCGATATAGGGCATGCACTGCTCAACGGCGCCATACAGCTTGGCCGCGTCATTGCCCACGCCCAGGTTGCCGGCGGTATGCCCGCGCAGCTGATTCTCACAGCCGCCTTGCGCGAGGATCAGACAGGAGGTGACCAGCTCGCGCTGTGCGTCATTCAAGCCATTGCGCGTGTAGTAATCACCGAAGCAATTGGCTGCCAGCCAACGGTTGATGTTGCGGCGCGGCTGCGGCGCTTCGCTTTGCTGCTTGCGCATGCCTTCTCCAAACAGCTGCACTTGCTTATCCAGCCCTTTCTCAAAGCGGTCATCGTCATTCGTCGTGCCCTGCGGAGGCAGCGGCAGCGAGAGCCCATGTTCCTGCATCAGCGCATCGGCCATATGCAGAAACGGCAGGATGCGGCCCAGTCCAAGGTAAGCGGCAGCCTGATACACCGCTTCCCGGATGGCGATCGGATCGACGCCATCTTTCATGGCCTCATGCAGCTCTGCCATGAATGCCTCTTTGCCCTGACAGCCCATCAATGCGGACAGCACGCACAGATGCCGCTCTGTCACGCTCAGCTGGTCAGCCGCATGCACATCCTGTTCCAGGAACCGGCTGATGATGTCATACAGTTCCGGATCGTGCTGCGCGCTGATCATCTTGTTCAGATTTTGCTCTTTCATGCGCACCCTCCTTTCCCTTTCATCATATCAGCCGGTAGTAACTGCCGGTTAAGCGCAAATATCATGTTTCGCCGCAAAGATGCAGACGCTGCGCGGCTGAAACACATAACGCTCTTCATACAGGATCTCTTTTTGTCCGATGCGCGGCTCCGCGCGTGCCGTATCACAGACGACGCTCCATCTCAGCGGCTCCATCAGCGTGGGCAGACGCATCTCTACCTTTTCCCAATAAGCGTTGATGCCCAGATAGATGATGTCATCTTCATCTTCCTTGCGCCCGGCATACATCACGCCGATGACGCGGGTCTGCGCATCATAGTCACTGTTCCACGGCAGTGTCCCATGCAGGCTGATAAAAGGAAGATCGGCTGAACATGGCGCCGTATCTTTTCGCAGGATCGGATGCGCATGACGGTAATGGATCAAAAAACGGAAGTACGCATACATGTCTGCGTGTTTTCGGCGCATGTCCCAGTTCAGCCAGGAGATGAGATTATCCTGACAATAGGCATTGTTATTGCCAAACTGCGTATTGCAAAACTCATCGCCGGCCAAAAACATCGGTGTGCCTCTGCTGCACATGAGCACCGTGATGGCATTGCGGATCATCTGCCGGCGCAAAGCGCATACTTGCGGGTCATCGCTTTCGCCTTCGGCTCCGCAGTTCCAACTGCGGTTGTCATCCGAACCATCGGTATTGTTCCAGCCGTTGCCCTCATTGTGTTTCGTATTATATGCATACAGATCATACATGGTGAAGCCATCATGGCAAGTGATGAAGTTGATCGAAGCGCTCGCTCTTTCATCCGGCGGATACAGATCCGGGGAGCCGATGATGCGCATGGCTGCCGCCCTGGCAAATCCCGCATCGCCCTTGAGGAAGCTGCGCAGATCATCGCGGTAACGGCCATTCCATTCCGACCAGCGGTTCCAGTTGGGGAAGGAGCCGACCTGATACAAGCCGCCGGCATCCCATGCCTCCGCGATGAGATCAGATGCGGACAAGATCGGATCATAGGCCAGGCTTTCCAGCAAAGGCGGATTGTTCATCGGCGCGCCCTGCTCATCTCTTCCCAGGATCGACGCCAGGTCAAAGCGGAATCCATCTACATGATAAGCGACGGTCCAATAGCGCAGACAGTTCAGGATCAGGTCCCGAACCATCGGATGATTGCAGTTGAGCGTATTGCCGCAGCCGCTGAAATTGTAATACTTTCCATCCGGCGTGAGCATGTAATATACATTGTTGTCGATCCCTTTGAATGAGAAGAACGGGCCGCGCTCATCCCCTTCTGCGGTATGATTGAAGACGACATCGAAGATCACCCGGATGCCGTGATCATGCAGGCTGCGGATGAGCCTTTTCAGCTCCGTTCCCTCCCGGTTATATTCGATCTCCGCGCTGTAGCTCGTGTTGGGCGCAAAGAAGCTGACCGGGTTGTAGCCCCAGTAATCCAGCAGCGTCTCCCCGTTCACTTCCCGCATGCCGCGGGTCTCGTCAAACTCAAAGACCGGCATGAGCTCAACGGCATTGATGCCCAGATCTTGAAGATAGGGGATCTTTTCCATGATGCCGGCAAACGTGCCGCGGTGCGTCACGCCTGCGCTTTCATGCTGAGTAAAGCCGCGCACATGAAGCTCATAGATGACGCAGTCTTGCAATGACGCCATCTTCTGACGCGGCACGTTCCAGACAAAATCATCATGGACGACCCGGGCCTTGTAAAACGAATCATCCGACAGCTGCACGCCCCACTTGCTCTGTCCGGTGACTGCCCGGGCATACGGATCGAGCAGATACCGGCTGCGGTCAAACAGCAGGCCCCGATGCGGATCATAGGGTCCCTCCAGCGCATAGGCATATTCAAACTTATCCGCCTTCAGGCCGAAGACGAAGATCGACCATACGCTGCCTGCCCGATAGCTTTCCGGGATGGCGATGCGTGCATAAGGTTCTCGCCCCTGACGATGAAACAGCAGCAGCTCGCATGCCGTTGCCGAGCGAGAGACGAGCGTGAAATTCACGCCGTTTGGCATGGCTGTCGCCCCATTCAGCTCATAGAAGCCGGGACGGACCTGGAACCCGCTGATCACATCCAGCGGCTTCATGTTCTCTCTCACTTCCTCCAGCCTGTCTCGTCCATGAAACAGCGCCAGCTCTTCGCGCTCCTGCATCATGAGCGCATGATTCTTCTCTTTGTTCATGCTGCACCTCCTGCTTCCATTGTACCGCGTCATTGCCGGACAATGATGTGATTCGGAAAGAAGTCATCGTTTCTCCAACAGCTCGATCAGCAGGATGACCAGCAGGCAGAAAGCATAGAGCAGATGCCGCTTTGTCCGATGCTGCCTGAACATCAGGACATCATAGATGATCGCGGAGATGCCGGCCAGCATGATGAACAACAGGTCAGCGGGCAATGGCGCGCCAAAGACCGTGATCTGTCCGCCGATCGCCCCGAACCAAGACAGCAGGCCGATGATGAGCATGGCCAGCGTGGTCACTCCGCTCACATCATGGAGCACCTTCTGCTACAGCCAGCGTTCACGCTCATCGCCTTTGCGATGATCATGCTGAGCGCGGCGCATCAATTCATCTTTTTCCATCCTTGTTCCCTCCTACATGATCCCAGTGCACAGGCGGACGATCCAGATGAGCAGCGCGATGCCATAGAGCAGCGCCAGACACAGGCTCAGCTTCCGGTGAAACAACACGGCCTGCGGTCCATGATACAACAGCATATACAGGCTGAATGGCAGCATCAACGCATCGTTCAGCGAAACGAGATGGCCGCCGATCACGATCTCTCCGTCCACCGCGCCCAGATAAGTGAGCAGGCTCATCACCAGCACGATCGCGGCCGCGCTCTGTGCAGCAGTGCGGCTGATCTTATCCATGATCAGCTTCTCCCGCTCATCTCCGTCACGATTATCTTCCTGCGCGCGTTTCAGCAGTTCTTCCTTTTCCATGACATATCCCTCCATTTACCAAGTTTTCTTGTCATATCCAGCATAGCACATTCGCCAGATATGTCAAGTATACTTGTCAATAAGCATCGCCGTTAAGCGATTTTGCCCCCTTTCGTCAAGGGAGATGTCACCATCCTATTCTGAACGAAATGACTTTCTGTACGGTGAGATGTAGACCTTGCATCTTGCCGTTGCTGAACCTCTGGCAGGTTGATCCATGCCTGCTGAACGACAGTTCAGATACTGCTATGTCATCCTACCACGGTAGTCAGAGATAGAAGGAAAAGGTCATCAAGTATCGCGAATGATCAAAATGAGCTATATGAAATCTAAATGATCTTTGTGCTGAAAAGAAAGCTGCTTCATCATCACTTATCCACCTTTTCACAATAGGTGACATTTTCCTTTAACGTTAACACTGCTTATTCCTACTTTTCTTTTGCGTTCAGCCGATAGCCCGCGCCCCAGACCGTTTCGATGATGCGCGGATCATGCGCGTCATCTTCGATCTAGCGCATGACTTTCTGCGCAGATGATCTTTCCATTCGTTTCTCCATCATGATCCTCCTTTCGCGCATGACGTTCTTCATTCAGCTTAGCGTCAAAAGTTAAACGATCCTGATGAAAAAGTTAGACTTTTCTTAAACGATGAAAAAAGGCAGCCCTCATGACTGCCTGGCGCTCAATCTTTCGCTCAGCTGCATATAGTGCCGATACAGCATGCCGAAACGATAACGATAGCCCGGATGCCACGGCTTGGCACGGCCGCAGAAATGCAAGATGGCGGTATGTGTCATCACCCATTGCAGATCTTGTTTGCCGCCGCTGCGCATCATATAGCTGCTGTAATTGCGCGCGTCATAATTCCACAGGGCATCCTCCACTTGCTGAACATGATCACCATAGCACATGTTGAGCACATCCTGATCTGGGAACAGCAGCTCTTTTTCATGCGCGCGGACAAAGGCGAACAGCTCCTGAGGCCGGATGCGCTGACGGCATGCTTTCAGGTTCATGAGCAGGACGCCGGAATTGAAATAATCATGATCGACCTTCAGCCGGATCCGGTTGACGCTGTTGGACAGCTCGGTCTTTCCCGTATGGGCCGCGGCCGCAAACAGATGCTCCCCCAATTCCAGATCCCACAGCGGTGTCAGCGGATTGATCACCAGGATATCGGGATCCAGATACAGCACTTTTTCCAGCTGCGGCGGAAGCAGCTCTCCTGCCATAAGACGATAATACATCTCCCTGGGATAGCGGTCCGTGACCGGAGCATCCTGGAACAGCTCATCCGCTACGGCATGCGGATAAAAGCGAAAGCCATAGCGCGCGCAGCACTCAGCGATGCTGGCCAGGCTCACTGCGCTCAGCGAACGATGCAGCAGATGCAATTCATGATCCCGAAAAGGATCGTTCAGATACACCGAAGTGAGCATCACGCGCAGCTGCGGCACATATCCTTCGTCTAACGAAACCAGCAGGCTCGTCGGCCCTTGTCTTTCCTCTTCCATGTCTCTTCCCCGCTTTCTCATGTCTTTATTATATCATCGGCCTGCCGTCACAAAAAGGGGCAGACCACATGATCTGTCCCACGCTGCTCACTCTGCGAAATTGCCAGTATACAGCTGATAATATTTACCCTTGGCCGCGATCAGGTCATCGTGGCTGCCGCGTTCGATGATGCGTCCTTGTTCCATGACCATGATGCAGTCAGCATTCTTGATGGTAGACAGACGGTGGGCGATGACAAAGGTCGTCCTGCCTTTCATCAGCGCATCCATGCCCGCCTGAACGAGCTCTTCGGTATGCGTATCGATGGAGCTGGTGGCCTCATCCAGGATGAGCACCGGCGGATCGGCCACGGCCGCCCGGGCAATGGCCAGCAGCTGCCGCTGACCCTGACTCAGGTTTGCACCATCCCCGCTGAGCATGGTCTGATAGCCATCCGGCAGCCGGCGGATGAAGCTGTCCGCATTGGCCAGTTTTGCGGCATCGATACATTCTTCATCCGTGGCATCCAGCTTGCCATAACGAATATTATCCAGCACCGTGCCGGTAAACAGATGTGTGTCTTGCAGTACGATGCCCAGCGAACGGCGCAGATCCGGTTTGCGGATCTTGTTGATGTTGATGCCGTCATACCGGATCTTGCCATCCTGGATATCATAGAAGCGGTTGATCAGGTTGGTGATCGTCGTCTTGCCAGCGCCGGTCGAACCGACCAGGGCGATCTTCTGCCCTGGCTGCGCATACATCCGGATGTCATGCAGGACCATCTTGTCTTCTTCATAGCCAAAGTCTACGCCATCAAACACGATGCCGCCTTCCAGCCGCTGATACGTGATGGTGCCCTCGGCCTTATGCGGATGCTTCCACGCCCAAATGCCGGTGCGCTGCGCGGATTCGCGCAATGTGCCATCCTGATCTTCAGTGACATTGACCAGCTTGACATATCCGTTGTCTGTTTCGGACTTTTCATCCAGCAGGGCAAACACGCGCTGCGCGCCCGCGACGCCCATGACCACGAAGTTCATCTGCTGAGAGATCTGCGTGATCGGCTGGGTGAAGTTCTTATTCAGGCCGACAAAGGCGATGACGGTGCCGACGCTCATGCCGGCGCCGCCATACAGCGCCAGCAGCGAACCGATGACCACACAGAGCACATAGCTCAGATTGCCGATGTTGGCATTGATCGGCATGAGCAGGTTGTCGTAACGGTTGGCCTTATCCGCGCTTTCCCGCAGCTGATCATTCAGCTTCTTGAAGTTTGCGATGGCTGCTTCTTCATGACAGAACACTTTGACGACTTTCTGGCCATCCATCATTTCTTCAATGTAGCCATCCACGTTGCCCAGATCCTCCTGCTGTTTCTGGAAATACTTTCCCGACAATCCGGAGAAGACGGTCGTGACCTTTAACATGACCAGCGCCATGAGCAGCGTGACGATCGTCAGCGGCACATTCAGCACGATCATGGAGATCAGCGTGGCTGCCAGCGTAGCAGCGGAATTGATGATCTGCGGGATGCTCTGGCTGAACAGCTGCCGCAGCGTATCGACATCGTTGGTATAGACCGACATGATGTCGCCATGCGCATGGGTATCAAAATATTTGATCGGCAGTGATTCCATCTTGGCGAACAGCTCGTCACGAAAGCGCAGCATCGTGCCCTGGCTCACATTGACCATGATCCGGTTATAGGCATAAGACGCGATGATGCCGATCAGATAAAAGATCACGATGCCGGCAAGGGCGCGGGCCAGCGGCGTGAAGTCCGGGTTTTCCGCATTCAGCAGCGGCACGATGTAATCGTCCACCAATGACTGCACGAACAGCATGCCTTGCATGGTCGCGAATGCACCGATGATGATGCAGACGACCACGGCAAGGAAAGAAAAGCGATAGTTTTTGATCATATAGGAAAGCAGGCGCTTCAGCACATAGAGCGAAGCTTTCCGGTTATTTTGTTCTTTCATTGTCTCACCCTCCTTATGCCTGGTCAAAGTCGCCGCCGCCCTGGCTTTGCAGCTCAGCGATGCCGCGATAGATCGCGTTGGTCTTCAGCAGCTGCTCATGCGTATCAAAGCCGCTGATCTTGCCGCCATCCAGCACCAGGATGCGGTCAGCGTCCTCCACACTGGACACTCGCTGCGAGATGATGATCTTGGTCGTGCCCGGGATCACTTTGCGGAAAGCGTACCGGATCTTCGCGTCGGTCGCCGTATCGACCGCGCTGGTGGAGTCATCGAGGATGAGCACCTTTGGCCGCTTCAGCAAGGCTCTGGCGATGCAGAGCCGCTGTTTCTGACCGCCAGACACATTGGTGCCGCCGCGTTCGATCCATGTCTCATAACGCTTCGGCATCCGCTCGATGAACTCATCGGCACAGGCTGCGCGGCAGGCCGCCTCACATTCTGCTTCCGTGGCGTCTTCATTGCCCCAGCGCAGATTATCGAGGATCGTGCCGGAAAACAGCACATTGTTCTGCAGGACGACCGCGACCTCATTGCGCAGCACTTCCATGTCATAGTCGCGCACGTCTATGCCGCCGACCCGCACCGTACCGGCGCTGGCGTCGTACAGACGGCTGATCAGGCTCACCAGGCTGGATTTGCCGCAGCCCGTTCCGCCGATCACGCCGATCGTTTCGCCGGAACGGATATGCAGATCGATATCGCTCAGCGTATCCTCGCCGCTGCCTTTACGGTAAGCGAAGCTGACATGATCAAAGTCGACGCGGCCATCTTTTACTTCCTTTACCGGCTCCTGAGGCTCGCGCAGCTCCAGCTGCTCATTGAGCACTTCCGCGATACGGCGCACGCTGGCCGTGCTCATGGTGATCATGACGAAGATCATGGAGAGCATCATCAGCGACATCATCACCGACATGATATAGCTGAACAGCGAAGTGATATCGCCCGTGGTCATCGAGCCCGCGACGATGAAATGTGCGCCAAACCACGATACTGCCGTGATGCAGGCATAAACGACGAGCATCATGACCGGATTATTCAGCTCCAGCAGGCTCTCTGCCTTGACAAAAAGATCATACAGATGATGCGCCGCCTTCTGAAACTTAGCATTCTCCTGCTCTTCCCGAACATATGCCTTGACGACCCGGATGGCCGTGACATTTTCCTGCACGCTGGCGTTCAGATCATCGTAGCGCTCAAATACTTCTGTGAACACTGCAGAAGCTTTGCGCATGATGAACACCAGGATCACCGCGAGAAAGCAAAGCGCCGCCAAGAACACGAGGCTGAGCTGCCGGCTGATGATGAAACACATGATCATGCTGAAGATGAGCATGAGCGGAGCCCGCACCGCGATGCGGATGATCATCTGAAAGGCATTCTGCACATTGGTCACATCGGTCGTCATCCGAGTGACCAGACCAGCCGTGCTGAATTTGTCAATATTGGAAAATGAATAATCCTGTACTTTTACATACATGCTTTCCCGCAAGTTGCAAGCAAAGCCGGAAGATGCGCTGGCCGCGAACTTGCCAGCCATCGCGCCGGAGATCAGGCTGACTGCCGCCATCACGAGCATGATCACGCCCAGCCGCGCCACCGCGGACAGGTCGGAGCGTTCCAGCCCCTCATCGATGATCATCGCTGTGACAAAAGGCAGCAGCACTTCCATGATCACTTCCAGCATCGTAAATCCCATCGTGAGCAGGGAATCTTTCTTATACTGTTTCAGTTGTGCCAAAACGGTCTTCATCTTAAGCCCTCCTGTCTTTTCTCTGTCTTTCTTCCATATCCTCAAGATGTCTGTGGACCTTGCTTTCCAAAGCGATGAGCTGAACCTGCTCAATGGTATCGATACCGCTGCAGACCGCGTCCTCCATCTCTTTCGCCCGTGCCATGAACATGTCGGCGCAGGCATTCAGCCGCGCGGTCGGCAAGATCCGCTTCTTGCGCTCATCCCCGGGCGTCATCTGAAAACAAAGATAGCCTTTTTCTCTGAGCTTTTTGATCAATATGGACAGCGTCGTCTTAGAAACACCGATCTCATGACATAATTCCGTGATATAAGTGCCATGAGGATGGTGCCGCAAGATATACACCAGCAGATACATCTGCACACCGCTGAGATCGCTCTTACGCAGACGCCGTTCCATCTGCATTTCCAGTTGAATGCTGATCTTCTTGATCAGGAACAACAGACGTTCCTCCTGGTCTTCTTCAGACATGTCTTAGCCACCTCCATTTCTGACTTTCGCTTTCGAACAGTTCGTTTGCTGACGACTTGTTCTGTAAGGAATTGTAATGCTTGCAAGCTTGAATGTGAAATTCAAAGATGTTATAATCTATAAAAAATATTTATTGATTGCTATTCACATCTTTAAGAAGGAATGATGAAGATGAATACCATTCAGCTCGAATGCTTTCTTTCGGTCGCCGAGCATCTGAACTTTTCCAGAGCCTCAGAGGAACTGAAGATCACCCAGCCAGCCGTCAGCCATCAGATCCGTTCCCTGGAAGAAGAGCTCGATGTCAGACTGTTCCGGCGAACCAGCAAAAGCGTCTCTCTCACCCAGGAAGGCATGCTCTTCCTGCCAGACGCGCAGCTGATCCTGAAGACCGCGCTTTCCGCGAGAGAACGGCTGGGCCGGCATGAGCAGCTGACGCCCTTTGAGATCGGCTGTCACAACCATATGGAACTGCGCCTGCTGCCAAAACTGTTCCGGAAGCTGAGCGCCGAATTTCCCCAGATCCGCCCCAGCGTACGAATGATCCCTTTCCCTTCCATCCTGGAGATGATCGCAAACAAGCAGATCCACGCGTCATTCGGCATCCTGGAAGATGTCAGAAATACGGCCATCGCCTTTCGGGAGCTTTGCAAGGTCCCCATTGCCATTGTCTGTGCGTCGGATCATCCGCTGACCCAGCATGGATCGCTGCGGCTTGCCCAGCTGCAAGGAAACATCATCCTGTGTTCGCCGCGGCATACGCCCGCGCAAGTCTTCGCCATCCAAAATCAGCTGCTGAACAGCCATGGCAAAGATGAGCGCTATTTTACGGAAAGCGTGGAATGCGCCTTCACGCTGGCCAAAGCAGGCATAGGCTATACGCTGTATCCCGATGTCGCGCAGATGCGTGATCCGGACTTATGCTATATCCCTGTCACTGATCTGAAACAGCGGCTGTCTTTTGGCCTATATTACCGGAAAGACGATGATCATCCGATCATGAAGCGGTTCCAGCAGCTGCTCAAAGATGAATTTGATCAGGCAAGATAAAACCGATGCCGGTATCCGGCATCGGTCTGAACATCCAATAATACTGTCTTTGTAAATCAATATGATTGACCCATTTAAACTATTTGTTTGATCTGCTCAGGATCTTTTTTTCAAATATGAAACAGCATAGATTAACGCAGACACAAACGATAATGGCCTTACTGCCAAGATCATGCAAATTGCTATTAAAATCATTTATCATCCAACAATACAAACAGATCATAACTACAAAAAGGTCAATAACATACATAAATTTTTTGAATATTTTATATATTTTCATTTTTTGATATCTCCATATTTTTTATCATGAATGCATCTGCATTTATAACATCCAGAACAAATAGCAGGCATGAAGATAAGCACGACAAAATAACAGCAAATACTGACTCAGATCTGTCATACAATGATGCTTCTCCTTTAAGCAAACGAGTCACTATTTCTGTACTTGTAACCAAATATATTTAATGCAGTAATTGAATCCATTGGATCTTCATTACAACGATCAGCATTCTATTTCACCTCCCACAATGTCATCTCTTTCAATTTACAAATATCATATGGTTTTCACACGAACAATAGAAATGGCATAAATGGAAGCATAATTAGTATATTGTGCTTGCCCGAAGCTTTGTGGATCCTGCCAGCAATTTTCTCATGAGTGCGTTCATGTTCCCTTTCATATCATACAAACAAGCGTTTAAAGCGCTTAGCCATTTGGGAATATGCAAAAAAGGAGCAGATCCTTTTCATGTTGCTGCTGATCCGGACAAAGACAGTGAAGCGATCGCTCTAGCTGCAGCTCAGGCTAAAAAATGGCGCAGCTAGTCGAAGAGGATTTAGCAGATCCCAGAGAGCATAAAGTACGAGATAGCTCTGTCACGCATGATTTTTACATAGAATATGCTGCAAAGACTTACAAGATCTGAAATATATCCCCAGTGACAACATTCATTAGAAATCATTCTGCATATGCTCCGAATTTACTTTAAAACCTCATATTCCGTCAAAAAGGACAGGAGCTTCATTTAATGTGCTCCTGTCCTTTTATGATCTGATTTTTTTTCAAAGGGTCATCGCATCTCTTCTTCCCAGGAACGGACGACACAGATGCCTAGCTGATCGGCCAGCTTCTCCATTTGCAGCACCTCAGCTTCGCTCAGCGCGACAGAGGCAGCCGCAATGGCATCGGTGACCTGGTCTCTCTTGGTCACGCCGATGATCGGCACGGTGCCTTTAGCGATGGCCCAGGCGATCGCCAGCTGCGCGATCGAACACTGATGACGGTCCGCAAGCTCTTGCAAGCCAGCATTCAGCGTTGTCAGCTGCTTGAGCATCGGATCATATACGCGCGCTCGCTCACTGCCTGCAGGGAAGGGATGCGCCTCATCAAACTTGCCGCTGAGCGCGCCTTGCTCAAGCACCATGTAAGAAAAGAACGGGATGCCCTGCGAATGACAATAATTCAGGATCCCGCTTTGCGCCGATGAGCGGTTGAGCAGGCTGAAATGATTCTGCACGGCGCCTACTGCCAGCCCTGCTTCTGCCAGGATCTGCTGCGCCTCATGAATCTGTGCCAAGCTGTGGTTAGACAGCCCGATCTTGCCGATCTTGCCGGCCTTGGCCAGCGGGATGATCTTTTTGACCCATCTTGGCGCATCGAGCGGATTATGGATCCAGTAATAATCCATCTGCTCGCTCCCAAGCAGATGCGCGCTGATCTCAAACATCTCACTGACCGGATTCTCAGCATCCGCGTTGGCACACTGCGGAGTGAACTTATCAGAGATCATGTATGCGTCACGCGGCACGTGCCGCAAAAACCGGCCCAGCAGCTTTTCTGATTCGCCCATCCCATAGACATAAGCGGTATCCCAGAGGACCGTTCCTTCTTGCATAGCGGCATCAAATACCGGCCGCAGCGCTTCCTCATCCAGTGCCGGGCCAAAGGTTCCGTCATTTCCCCATGCCCATGTGCCAAAGGCAATTCTCGGTAACTTCTCCATCTTTGCTCCTTTCCAGGCATAACGCCTTGAAGGCCTGTGTACAGACCCATCATTTAGACCTTTTCATTGTATGCCCTGGCATGGTCTTCGTAAAATGCCTGTTTCATATCCTCTTCCATACGTCGCAGGCATCTTCAACACAGCCCATGATCACAGCTGAAAGCAAGATTGCAGGCTAATATGCACATCAAGCATATATGAATATGTGAAGCAAGTATTTTACATCTTTCCCATGCTCCTCTATAATGACGAAAAAAAAGGAGATGATCCTGATGAGAAAGATCATGCAGCTGACGGTATGCCTTCTGACCGTGCTGACACTGCAATGTGTCATCACGCCGGTCAGCGCGCTGTTCCTCCCTAAGGAAACTGAGCGCCACACTACAACAGATCCGCTTCCCGTGGCAGAAGCGCAGATCGAACGCTTCACCGTGGTCATCGATCCGGGTCATGGCGGCGTAGATGGCGGAAGCATAGGCAGCGGATATACCGAAAAAGACATCACCTTGCAGATCGCGCTGCAGCTTGGCGCTGCGCTGGAACAGCGTGGCTGCACGGTCATCTATACGCGTTCCACCGACACAGCGCTCTCTGAGCGGGTCAGCGAAGATCTGTTCCAGCGCGTGATGATCAGCAATGACGCGCAGGCAGACGCGTTTATCTCCATCCATCTGAATTCCTCTGAATACATAGCCAGCTGCTTTGAGGTGTGGTCGTCGTTTTCTGACACGCGGTCATATTCGCTTGCCCAGACACTGAACGATACGCTCAGCACATTAAATTATACCGAAGCGCGAGAGATGCGCGATCAGGATGAATCCAACCTGCTCATGCTTGCGCTGAATGAGGCTCCTTCTGTCTTGCTGGAACTTGGTTTCATCACCTCTGCCGAGGACATGCGCGTCCTCGCTGACGCCGCCTTTCAGCGTGAGCTCACTGATCAGCTCGCGGACACGATCCACGCTTATGTCACGCAATAACGCAGGCAATCAGATCGCTCTGGTCGCCTGCTTCAGCCACGTCCTCTCCGCATCGTTCAGATACGGAGAGACCTTTTCATATACTTCCGCATGATACGCGTTCAGCCACTGCCGCTCATCCGGCATCAGCACATTTACGTCCACGCCATCCAGATCGATCGGCACGAACGTGATCGTCTCCAGATACATGAACT
>ERZ1643246.1379-NODE-1379-length-26575-cov-8.234238_pt1 | contig 26575 bp, 22 predicted proteins | sample MGYA00579265_ERZ1643246 | MGnify/ENA primary metagenome ERZ1643246 (study PRJEB29033, sample SAMEA4952261) | chicken gut metagenome | biome: Broiler Chicken; feature: Gastrointestinal Tract; material: Caecum | place: Ireland | collected 2018 | study: Broiler...
CCCTGCGGCTGCTGTTATTTCGCAATCTGCGCACAAAAAAAGAACCGCATCTTTTATGCACGCCTGATCATTATAGCGTCTGGCCGTTAAAAAGTCAAGAGAGCCTTTCGTTAAATCTGTGAAAACCTTTTATGTCCAACGCTCCGCAGAATTCTAACTTTTTCCCATATTCTTTAAAGCTTCATACAATTAACAGTTGTATCCCGTAAAAGAAAAAGAAGTTGGACGCACACGCAAAAAAGAATTACAATATCCGCAGGATGCCGGGGCAGAGCCCCCGGATATGTATATCCCCAATCTGCGACAGGAGGAATGATGCGATGAAAAAAGAAATTGATTTCGGCAAACGGCTATAATTACTTCGATACATCCTGGTTTTACCACGGCGGAAATTCCGAGCGGGCCATCGGCAACTGTGTGGCTGCCCGCTATCCCAGGGACTCCTTCATCCTTTCCGACAAAATGCCCGTAAAATTCATGAAAAAGGGCAGCGAAATGGAACCCATCTTTGAGGAGCAGCTGAAAAAATGCCAGGTGGATTATTTTGATTTCTACCTGATCCATGCCATCAGTGCTGAAACCTATAATAAATGGAAGGATGAGGGCCTGTTTGAATTTCTCGTAAAGAAACGGGAAGAGGGAAAATTCAGGGAATTCGGCCTGTCTCTCCACGAAACGCCGGAATTCATGGATATGATCCTGACCGAACATCCGGAAGTGGACTTTGTCATGCTGCAGATTAATTACGTAGACTGGAATTCACCGGTTATCCGCTCCAGGGAGCTTTATGAGACAGCCGTAAAGCACGGAAAGCCCGTAGTTGTCATGGAGCCCTGCAAGGGAGGCACGCTGGCCAATGTGCCGAAGGAAGCCGAAGCGCTTATGAAAGCCTATAACCCCGATGCCTCCATCGCTTCCTGGGCGTACCGCTGGGTTGCCTCGCTGCCAGGAGTCCGGGTGGTGGCGGCCGGAATGCCCTCCATGGAATTCCTGGAAGATAACATGAAGACCTTTGATCATTTTGTACCTTTAAATGAGGAAGAATACAAGATCATCGACCAGGTGGTGGAGATCATCAACCAGAAAACAGCCATCGCCTGCACCAACTGTAAATACTGTGAGGAAAAATGCCCCAAGCATATCCCCGCCGGCGACTATTTTGGCCTGTACAACGAGTGGAGACGGCAGAGCGAAAGCTCCGGCTACAACGATGTAAATACTTCCGCCCTGATCTACGGCAACTGGATCGAGCACCGCCCCTCCGCCGCGGAATGTATTGACTGCAAGCAGTGCGAGAAGGTCTGTCCGCAGCATCTGCCTGTGGCCAAACTCCTGAAAGAAAAAATCGACGGGGAACTCTGGTCCTGTAATCCGCAGGCCATGCTGGAGAAGAAAGTAGACAAAGCAGAAGTGTGAGGTGATTTCATGTATACGTGTACGACCATCGGAAAATTAAAAGAAGGGAAACTGGAGGAAGTTCTGAAAGCAGCGGAGGTTCTGGGTGCCGCCACGCGGAAACAGAAGGGAAATGTATATTATTATGTATATATTCCCGAGGGCCGTCCAAACTGCTTCGCAACCACAGAAGGCTGGGAGACGAAAGCAGATTTTGAAGCCCATGTGGGCCATACGGATGATCCTTCCGATCCTCTCCGCCGCTTTAACGAGATCGTGCTTCCCGCCTCCTCGGCAGAACCGGACATCTTCCTGGGGGAAGTATATTTCTAAGCCCAGCGGATTTTCATACAAAAACAGCGGGCGCAGAACAGATAAAACGGTTCTGCGCTCTTTCTGTTTCAGGAAAAGTCCCTCCGCCGTCACTTTCCGCCCAGCGTCTCCAGCAGATACTGGTAGAGCAGAGATGCTCCGCGGGAAAGGGTTTTCCCTTTTTTCTTGATGAGATTGATACTGAAAATCCTGGGATTTTCTTCTATTTTCAGGAAGCTCACCTTGTCTTCGCTGAAGGCTGAGGTCGAGAGCGGCAGGGAAGGGAGCAGGAAAATCCCCTGATTGGCCGCCACCAGGGTATCCGGATCCAGCAGGCGGACAGCGTCAAACTGATCCTGATTGCCCATGGAGCCCACGATTCCGATCTCCTCGCTGCCATCCATGATCTTTTTTTCGATCTGAATATCATCGTTGGCCCTGGTACAGACGGTATAAGCCGGATACCGTTGGGCAAAAGCCAGAAGACAGTCTGTATCCAGCAGATCCTCCAGGCCGCTTGTAATGAACAGGAACAGATTCTGATTTTTCCCGGCATGGATACTCTGCATCTCCCGGACCGTACTGTCCACAAGCTCCAGAATGGCCCTGGCCCTTTCCTGAAAAATTTTTCCCTCCTCCGTAAGTACAGCGCCCCGGGCAGTTCGCCGAAACAGTGAAAGATTCAGTTCTTTTTCCAGGGAGGCAACGGCCTTGCTCAGAGCCTGCTGGGAAATATACGCCTTTTCAGCCGCCTTTGAAAAGCTGCCTTCCCGGGCCGCCTTTAGAAAATATTGAAGCTGCCTGAATTCCATTTTTACCTCTCCTCTGAAACATCCGGTTCTCTCTTTTTTCGACAAGTCTATTATACCCGACCCGGCAAAAATACTCAAACATTACCGAACCTTCAGAGTACAGAAAACGGAGAAGCCTGCCTCTCCGTTTTCTGTATACCGCTCTATTCAGTTGCCTGGATCGCGTCGTAGCCCGTTTCCTTCGTGCGGATCTTCAGGGCGGACCGGATTTCATAGCTGAAGATCTTCCCGTCTCCCGCTTCTCCCGTATAGGCCGCCTTCTGGATTGCCTCAATGGTTTTCTGCTCCCACTCCTCTGAGGAAACCACGATTTCAAACTTCAGTTTTGGCTGCATCTGCATATCTACCTGCATCCCTCTTACAATCTCTTTATATCCTCTCTGAATGCCGCAGCCCATGACCTGGGAAACCGTAAGACCATTGACCCCGATCTCATCCAGCGCCGCCTTTACATCCTCAAACTTTTCTTCTCTCACAAAAGCCTCTACTTTGATCATCATCGCCGCCTACCTCCTGTTATTGATCCAGTCCGTTAAAGCTGGGGTATGCATTTTCCCCGTGCTGGGAAATATCAAGGCCCAGCTGTTCTTCTTTCACGGATACCCGCAGCGGAGTAAAGATCCGCACCACCGCCGTACAGATCAGGGTACCCACAACCGCCACCGCGATGGTAATTCCGATGCCGGCCAGCTGAGCCAGGAAAAGCCGGTGGTCTCCAAAGAACAGGCCGTCCCAGCGGGCCACATCGTTTACCGTTCTCTGGGCAAACAGCCCGGTGGCAATGCCGCCCCAGATGCCGCCCAGTCCATGGCAGCCGAAGGCATCCAGCGCATCGTCAATTTTCAGCTTTTTCTTTATCAGCGCCACGCCAAAATAACAGATGGGGCTTACCAGTCCGCCGATGATCAGCGCGGACCACAGCGGCACAAAGCCGGCTCCCGGCGTAATGGCCACCAGGCCCACCACCAGGCCGGTGGAAGCTCCCACCAGCGTAGGCCTCTTATTCTTAATCACATCCAGCAGCATCCAGGTAAGCAGGGCGGCGGCCGCCGAGACAGCAGAGGTCATAAACGCATGGGCCGCCAGACCGTCTGCCTTGAGAGCACTTCCCGCATTAAAGCCGAACCATCCGAACCAGAGCATTCCGGCTCCCAGCATTACAAAGGGGACATTATGAACCCGGTAAGTGGTATACTCATATCCCCGCCGTCTTCCCAGAATAATTGCCAGGGTCAGAGCGCTGATTCCCGAGCTGATGTGCACCACATTTCCTCCCGCAAAATCCACAGAGCCGATGGAAGCCAGAAAGCCTCCTTCTCCCCATACCATATGGGCCATGGGATAATAGACCACCACAGACCACAGCACCACAAAGAGAAACAGGGCTTTAAATTTCATCCTGCCCACCAGGGATCCCGTGATCAGCGCCGGCGTGATAACGGCAAACATCATCTGAAAACCGCAGTAAACCAGATGGGGAATGGAATCCGCATAGGGTCCGGGCTCCATGCCCACGCCATTTAAAAGCGCCCAGCGGAAATCACCGATGATTCCTCCGTGATTGCCGCCAAAAGACAGCGAATACCCAAACAGCATCCACATAACTATAGCCACACCCATAATCGCCGCACAGGCCATCATGGTGTTGCATACATTCTTTCTTCGTACAAGACCGCCGTAAAAAAAGGCCAGGCCCGGCGTCATAAAGAACACAAGGGCCGCGCAGATAATCATAAAGGCAGTATCGCCGGTATTCAGGTTCATAATCTTCTCCTCCTTCTTTTTCCCGCGGGCAGACGCGCGCTTTCCCTCCGCGGACAAAAAAAGATGCCTGAAATGATTCCTCATCTCAGACATCTTCGTCTAAATCAACTCTAGCACAAGTCGCCCCTATGCGCAAGCACTTTTTTTACAAATGGAACGGACTGGAGGCCGTAGCCTCCACAATACTCTCGAAGAGCATGGGCAGACCGCTGTCGGCTCCGCCGATTTCATGGATCTTCAGCTGTATCTCCGGATCTTCAGAAGCTCCCTGCCGCCGCGCCTTATCCAGCACCAGCTCCCGCGCCAGCCGGGAGGCACACGCCACAGCCTCCTGATAATCCTGGAACATCAGCCGCTCTGTTCCCCTGTATACGGAATATCCCTGGAATTCCGCGCCCTTGTATTCCACTTTCACCCTCACCCGCATTCTGGTGACGATCCGGCTGGCCACCGCTCCCAGGGCGTTGGCCACCGGCGCATTTTCCCGGATCACAGCCCTAGTTCCCAGAAGTTCCGCCACCGGCGGCAGAAAGATGTGTACAGGCGCTCCGACTCCCACAATAGGAAACTCCACCGTAAAGGGCACCCGCATCCAGCTTACCTTTTCCGGATTTCTGGCCTTTTCATAGCACAGGGCGATAAAAGCATCCATATTCTCCTGCTCCAGAACGCGCCCCTGGCCCGGGTGCTCCAGTCCCAGAAGAATCCGCACCAGATTGCAGTAAAGCTTCTTTTCCACCAGCTCATACACACGGTCCGGAATCTCTTCCGCCTGCAGTCCCGTATTTCTGGCCACAAACCGCAGCGCCGCCCTGGCCGCTTCCCCTGCGTGGCCCGGAAAATCCCCCTTCAGGATCATCATATCCGTGGGGGTCAGCCCGCTTCGCATAAGGACTCCCTCGGCCTCCAGGCGTTCCGTCTTCAGCGTGTAGATATCGCCTTCTACTGCCTCCGCCAGCTCCTCCAGCAGAAGGGGGCCCTCCCGGAGCGCCGCGCACAGCTTTTCTTCCTCCTCCGTATAGCCGCTCCGGTCCTCCCCGTCTCTCTGCAGTACATAAAATTCATGCAGCATACGGGTATGGGTCCGTTTTCCTCTTCCAAGCTTTTCCAGCTTCTCCGTTATCTGTGGGAAGCGCTCCGCCAGGAAAGACAGCGGAATAACTCTTCTCCCGTCCAGATACAGCCGGCCTTTGGCAAAACGGACGGCGCTGTCCCCGCCCAGAAGAAATGTATCCACAAATACGCCGTTGATGGTCGTTTTCCAGGGACCGATCTTAATTCCTCCGCTGGCAGTCAGAGGCATCCTCCCCCGGACCATGGCCACATCCGTGGTTGTTCCTCCCATGTCTACAATGACCGCATCGCCTTCCCCGGCCAGAACACTTCCGCCCACCAGGCTGGCCGCCGGCCCGGAAAGCAGCGTCTCCACCGGATACTCTCTGGCCAGGCTCTCCGACATCAGGCTTCCGTCACTTCGCATGAGCGCCACCGGCACATGCATGTTCCGTTCCCGCATAACATGTTTTACTGCCTGGAAAAATTCCGCCGTCAGGGGGATCAGACGGGTATTCAGAAGGGTTCCCGCCCCGCGCCGCAGCACATCTACCTCGTCTGACATCTCGCAGGCCGTTGTCACCGGAATCTGCAGCTTTTCTCTCAGGATCTCCTTTGCCTTCTTCTCAAAGCGGCCGCCGTTGGCCCGGGGAAACGCCTGCAGGACGCCCACCGCGCCGCACTGGCCGAACCACTCCGGAGCCTTCTGCTCCAGAAGCTCCCAGTCCGGCTCCAGAGGCTCCTCAAAAAGGTTCTCCGGCTTTCCCTCCATAAACACCAGTTCATCCAGATCCCGGAATCCATATGCCCCGTAAACTTCTCTGAGATTCGGCATGCATTCCGGATTCATGCCGATCATCAGGATCCTGGCCCGGCTTCCCTTGTCCTCCAGGCAGGCATTGGTGGCAAGAGTTGTGGACAGCGCCAGCATTTCCGCCTGCTCCACGTACTCCGGATCCAGCAGATCCAGCACCGCCGCAATGCAGTCCTCCAGGTGCGCCTTTGTAGTCAGCGTTTTTCCGCTGCAGAGAATCTGCTGTTTTTCCATATCATAGACAACGGCGTCCGTAAAAGTTCCGCCTGTATCAATGCCGATCCCTATCATCTTTCTATATCTCCATTCTGTATTTTCTGCCTATATGCTTTTATTATAAAGAAGAGATCTCCTGACCGCAATCAGAAGATCTCTTTTTTACAGAATGCACTATATCTTTTTCCATGTCTGATCCCTGCAGAACAGGTTTGCGATTACCATTCCTCCCACGGTAGCCGCAATCGCCGGCAGCACGCCTCCGCATACCGTATATCCGTAGGTTCCCAGCGCATAGATGTAATCCCCGAACAGCCCTGACAGAATCGCCACCACACCTGCCGCCAGCGTGGCCCGCTTTGCATAGCGTACACTTTTTTCATCTCCCAGTTTTCCCTCAGGATCCATGATATCTGACACAATATTGGCAGCCGCGCAGTTCAGATGGGTATCCGCGCAGGACATGCAGGCAGCCAGGACGCTGACAGCCAGAATCACGCTGCAGAACACCGGCATCTTGTTCATGATCAGCCAGACCAGGGACTGGTCTCCCTGATTGGTATACATAAGGCTGACAATCCCCAGCAGAATCATAATAAAGACCATGATAATATTCATAAAGAAAGTGAGACCATAGGCTTTTCTGGCAGTCTTCACATCTTTGGCCGCAAAGGCCCGGTTCCAGAAGATCGGGTTGGATACAGCCCCCACCAGCCCTGTCAGGAAGCTGGTGACGATCACCGCCGGTTTATCCACAAACAAATCCCATTTCCTGGGATCTGCGGCCATGACTTGATCCTTCAGATAGCCGAAATCAAAATTGAAAAGCTTCAGGCCAAAGATAATCACCACCACGGCAAAGATCAGCTGGATCGTGCCATGGAAAGCATCAGCGTAAACTACCGCCTTCAGGCCGCCGCTGACGGTGTAAAACACAAAAATCACACCGCAGACGATAACGGCAATTCGATAATCAATGCCAAAAACCAGTTCCAGCACGTAGGCCACGCCCATGATCTGGGCGCCCGGCCACACCACGTTGGGCATCAGGGCCGCCACACCTCCCACCCGGCGGATCTGGGGATCTCCCCCGAAGAGATAACCGGAGATGAAATGGGGCATGGACAGGTATTTAAAACGGGCCAGGTAGGGAGCCAGAATGTAGCCCATGATAATGCCTCCCAGAAAGCCTTCCCCCAGCCACAGCCAGTAGGCGCTGATGCCTTCCATGGCGCCCCGGCCGGCCTGGCCTATAAAATTTCCCGCTCCGCTGAAGCTGGCCCAGGCAGTCAAGAACAGCAGCACAGTCCCGATCTTTTTATCGCCGATAAAATATTCCGCCGCTGTATTGGATCCTCCCCGGGTCTTGAGGCCCACGCCGAAGCAGAAAGCCAGGTCCGCCAGAACCAGAACCGCCGCCAGGATCGTTAAGCCCTGTGACATTTACTCCACCCCCTATTTCTTCTGTGCCTTTTTCAGTTTCGCGGAGTAACGGCAGGTGATGACAGCTACAATGACTCCGATGACACCGCAGCCGATAGCCCAGTACCAGATCAGGTCGTAGCCCGTGTTTCCGTAGGCGTCCAGCCAGGTGCCTGCCAGCTTGGCGAAATACACATCCGGCAGATAGCACAGCATGGAGATAATGCCTGTAGCGATTCCTGTCATGGAAAGAGGGATCCCCACCTCGTTCAGAGTGGCAAAGTAAATTCCCCTCATGCCGGAGTATACAATGGCAAAAACAAACGAGATCACCAGGCAGAGCACAAAGGCGTTCTTGGTAAATACCAGGGCCGCCCCCAGCACCGAGGCAATGGCAAGGTAGATGCCCAGGGTTTTGGCCTTGGAACCGATCTTATCAGAGATAAAGCCGATAGCCAGAGTCATTACCGCCGCAATGATATAGTTCCGGACAATGGCGAAGGAACTGGCCATGGTCTCGGAGACGCCCAGCACATTTACTGTGTAGGGTCCCAGATAACCGTTTCCTGCGGAAGTAAAGGAAAAGCAGCAGAACACCAGGGCGGAAATCAGCCAGGTACCCGGCATTTTTAAGACCTTTCCCACGTTTTTCAGGCTGAAGGATTCCTGCACTTCGCTTCCGGTCTCCTCGGCTCCCGTTACCTTGGCCGGGATAAAGAAGAACACCAGCAGGGCGAAGATCAGGAACAGAGCCCCGCTGATCCACATGAGATTTCTCCACTGCACTCCCAGCGCCGCCGGATCCAGCTCCCCGGAACCCAGGGTAGCCTGACCCAGCAGGGCCACGCCGGCGAAGCCGATGAGCATACCGAAGATGCCCCGGACAAACTCTGAGGTAGAAAACATTCTCCCCTGTTCCTGCGCGTTCCCCATTTTTCTGGTAAGCTTCAGGTAGGCAGACCAGATCATGAAGCTGGTTCCCACTCCGTAGAGCAGATGGATAATAATAATAGAAGTTTTATCCGGCACCACTCCCAGCCAGAAGGAGCAGACCCCCATGAGCACTCCTCCTGCGATGAGCAGCCATTTCTCGTTGAAACGATCCGCGAAGATCCCTCCGAAGGGATATCCCAGCATGGACACGATGCCGAAGGCCATACCGAAATCACCGATAAAGCTGTTTACCGTATCCGGTGAAACCACATGCTTGTATTCCGTAAAGAGTACGCACATCTGATCGTAAAAACTGTATCGCAGGAACGGCACATACACCATAATTCCCGCCATCAGGGCGCAGAGCGCCACCACAAACCAGCGTTTTCCGCCTGTAATCTTCATACCCATTACCCCCGTTTCTGTATTCCCAGTCACATGGACTGAATTCTTTCAAATTCTCCGGCATCCAGACCGGCCTTTACCAGAACCGCTCTGACTTTTTCCATGGCTGCCGGGTCGTTTTCCGGACGGTTCTCCTCATACTCCTCCAGCAGTCTCTCCATCTCTCTGTCAATGCTGTCCTCAAAGTAAGCGGCGCTCTTGGAATTTCTGGGCCCCACCTTGGGAGAATACAGATCCGTAAAGTGTTCCATGGTGGAATCCGCAGTAATAAAGCTGCCGTTGTGCCCGATCTCCTTGATCTCCTCCAGATTCAGAGTCTCCTCATTCACCTCAATGGGAGCGCAGGCGGCCTTCACCTGGCGGATAATCTCAAAGTCTACGATCATCTTCTGTATAGAAGTAGAGTTGACGCTGTCCATAACGCCACCCGCTTCCATTACAATATTGATGCCGTGGCTGTAAGCGGAGTAGAAGGTCAGCATGGATTCATATCCCGCCTGACAGTTGATCACCGGAGCGTCAGTCTGGCAGCCGCCGCCTCTGGATGGCATACCGTAGAATTTTGCCATGTTGGTGGAGAAGCCCTGCATGGCCGCTCCCTCGGGAGCCGCGCAGGCGAAGGTGATTCCTCCCCTCATATCGGCTGCGGTAGACTGAATCCCGAATACTACCGGAGTGCCGGGCCGGATCATCTGTGCGATAACAATACCGGCAAGGCTCTCCGCCGTACCGCTGGCAATCGTTCCCGCCATGGAGATGGAACTGGTGGCTCCCAGCATAGAAGCCGGGCAGAGGATGGCCGGCTGGCCGTACTCTGCCAGCAGCATCAGACAGTCCAGCATTCTCTCATCCAAAGTCAGGGGGGACACCGTATTGATCAGGGCAATCATCCGGGGCTTCTCCACCAGAGCATCTTTTCCGCCAAAAAGCTCAGCGGAGGCCTCCAGAATCGCCTCCATTTCTTTCTTAAATCCTGTGGGCAGCATAATGGCTTTGTCGGAATACTCCAGAGTGGCATAGAACATTTCCATAGCCGCCGTCTCCTCCGGCACATCCGCCGGCTGTACGATGATTCCGCCGTTGATGTTATAATCCTCGTTGGCGTGGATCAGTTTTAGACATTTGATGTAATCCGCCATGGTTCCCCGGCGTCTGGTGCCGTCCTTATCGTCGATAAAGGCGCAGCCGTAGGTGGCTGCGGGATTCACCTGATCCCCGCCCATATACATGTTGTATTTGGGGTTTCTGGCGTAAATGGTAAAAGATTCCGGGGCCATCTTCACCCAGTGCATCACCTGCTCCTCGGTAAAGCAGGCGATATCTCCTTCTACCTGAACGCCGTTTTTCTTTAAAATCTCTCTGGCCTTTTCATTGTGGATCTTCACGCCCACCTCTCTCATAATCTCCATGGCCGCGTCGTGGATCATCTGTTCTCTTGACATATCTGAAACTCCTCCTGCTAATCTTTTTCTGATTTTGCTGTTTTTCTCTAAAACCGCCTTTATCGGCCCCGCAGGCCCAGCTTCAATTCTTTCCTCAGATAGCGGATGCTCTCCTCACAGGCCGCCATCTCTCTGGCCCTGGCCTCCTCGATAGGCTCATTCACACTCTTAAAAGCAATCTCGTTTTCAAAAATAATCTTATCCATGGAAGATTTCTCCCGAATCTGAGCCACCATCTTCGGACAGTCCATGGATCCCTGTCCGTGGGGCGCCCCGATGATATGGACGCCCAGAGGATCTGTTACCACAATATCATCGCTGAAATGACAGCAGTAGGCTTTTGGCAGCATACGCTCCATGGTATCGTAGGGATTCTCCGTGATATACAGACAGTTCATGGTATCCACACAGGTCCCGATGAGGGGATGATTCAGCTTGTCCACGATCCACAGGATCTCCTGGGAAAAGGTATCCGTGTGATTCTCAATCGCCACCTGCATGCCAAGTTCCTCGATCAGGGGAATGGCTGCTTTAAACTCATTGTAGCGGTCCGCCAGCTGGGTCATGACCTGGGGATGCATCCAGGAGCCGTACAGTTCCCGGGGCCGGAGAATATCCAGACTGAATTTCACCAGCTCCGCCCCCAGCTCGTGGCCGATCTGCAGGGCTTCCTTCACCGTACAGTTGACCCGGGAATCGCTGCCCGCGTGAAAGGAAGAGTTGAACTCCAGAAACAGTCCGTGTTTCCTGGCAGCCTGCCCTACCTTCCGCAGATTCTCCACGGCGAAAGGAGTATCACTGCCGGTGGCCAGCAGGTCCACTTTGGTGATCTGCAGGCCGTCTAACCCCCACTCCTCGGCCTTATCCATCAGCTCGTACAGGGACATCACCTGATCGAAATAGTAATCCTTTCCAAATCCCCAGCTTTCTCCGAATCCGAAGAAATGAAGGGTGTATGTATGCATGCCTAATCTTAACGGCCTGTTTTTATCTGCCATAATGACCCTCTCCTTTTATTCATTTTTCGCAGTTCTCTTATTTCATTTCCTTGCAAAATGTAAACATGTTCACTTTTAAAATCATCTTATACCCGTTTATGCGTTTTGTCAAGTGAACGTGTTCACTTTTTTGAAAAAATCATCATCTTTACCAGAACAGCCCTTTTCCTCTTTATCCTCTAAACGCAGAAACCCGGAACTTCTCTGCCCGCCTCCCGAAGGAAAGGGCCGGAAAAGTTCCGGGTTCCAGTACAAATTTTTAAAAAGAACTGCCTCATTGAGCTCCGGCAGAATCAGGCGGAAGAACTGCCTTTACCGTATTCTGACGAATCAGCCGGTTACAGAGTTTCTCCTGTTCCTCTCTTCCTTTTTGATCCAGATCCATAGCTGCCATAATCAGCCCTTTGGCAATCAAAGGATTCGTATAACTGCAGAACAGAGCGTCTTCGCTGCTGATCCTTCTGGTGTTCTCCAGACGCCGCAGGGCCATAAAATCTCTCTCCTGCATATTTTCATTGAACAGCAGCGTATAATAATAGGCGGTATATTTTTCTGATCCTTTAAAAGGAAATAATTCAAAATAATCCTGGAAAGCCGCCCCGAACACCCCGTTGTCCGTTCCCCAGAACAGACGGTAATAAATGTCCGGACGCGCAAACGCATAGTGGTTAAACAGTTCCCATCCTTCAATATAAATATCCAGGTAATCCCTGTCGCTGTCCAAAAGGCCCGCATACCCGCGCATATACTCATCCAGAAACCGGACCGAAGCTACCGCAATAAGATACTCCAGACTTTCAAAATGCCTGTACAAAGCAGCCGCAGAGCAGCCGTTTTCTCTGGCCAGATCTCTTACCGTAAGTTCCGATGCCTTCTTTTCACACAGTTTATTATAAGTCAGCATAACAAACCTTTTTTTCGTCTCATTTCCCTTGTTGTAAATTGCCATGCGCCACCAGATCACTTTCTGCATTTATTTTTTCCACGTACCAAAAACGCCCAGGAACGTTCTGTCAAACATTCCTGAGCATTTTCATTTCATCGAAGCGACGGGATTCGAACCCACGACCTCTGCGTCCCGAACCATCTCATGCAATGTTTCTCAATATGAATCTATTAGTAAGAATATTTCTCAAATGCCTATAAACAGGATATTCTCGTATCTTTTACTATTTTACACTACACAAATACGAATCGCAATGCCAAACGCATTTTGTGGAACTTTTTGTGGAACAATGAGGGCATATTACTTTTTAAATTTATATCCGGCAGGTATCTAACTTTAAGATGTTTTAGAAAAAAACAAATAGTATGCCGATCATTCTCTGTTTTCAGACGCAAAAAAGGAGCCATTGCTCTATAGACAATTAAACATCCATTTTGCAGCGGCTCCTTTCCCATATTGACCAGTTATTCTTGCGCTTCTGAAAGTTCACTTTTCTTCAATCTGTTCCAGCATTGCTGAAAGAACCTCTCCCGCATCGCCCAAGATCGCCGTATCACAAATGCCAAAAATAGGGGCTCCCGGATCGTTATTGACAGCAATCACCCTTTTTGCCCGACTCATTCCCAACGTGTGCTGCAACGCCCCTGAAATTCCAAAAGCGATATACAGATCCGGCGCGACTGTTTTGCCTGTCTGGCCGATCTGTATCTCCGCCGGTGCCCATCCTTCATCCACGGCTTTTCTTGTGGCCCCCGCCGAAGCGTGCAGCTTTTCACAAAGTTTATACATTTTCCGAAAGTTTTCCCCATTTTTCAGGCCGTATCCACCTGCGATCACAATGGCTGCTTCCTCCAAATTCCCAAATGCGCTTTCCATTTCCTGAATTACTTCTATTATGACCCGCCCGAAAGAATTTTCCGGTTTCACCTGAAAAAGTTCTGTTTCTGCCGGTTTTACCTCTTCCTTCCATTTAATTTTCATCACATTAGGGCGGATGGTTGCCATCTGGGGCCTGTGCTCCGGCGTAAGAATCGATGCCATAATACTTCCCCCGTAGGTCGGACGGATCTGTACTAAATTTCCCTCTTCATTTATATCCAATCCTGTACAATCCGCCGTCAGACCTGTCTGAAGCCGGCAGGCTGCTTTGGGTGCCAAATCTCTTCCATCAGCTGTGGCCGGGAACAAAACCACTTCCGGTTTCTCAGCCCGGACTGCCTGAACGACTGCGCCCACCCTAAAATCCATATCCGCAGTATTTTTTCCTCCCGCCAGAAGGATTATTTTATCGCATCCTGTCCGCTCCGCTGCTTCTTTCCATGCTGAAGGAATAAAATCTCCGAAAACGATCAGTGTAACCGTACTGTTTTTTCGATCCGCCAGCCTTCGGGCCTCGCTGAGCAGCTCAAGCGTCACTTTCTTCAGCTGAGACTCCTCCCTCTCCACACCTACGACCCAAAAGCCCTGATACTTTGTTTTATCGATCGTACTCTCCTTCTTTTCCACATTCAATGCCCCCGCAGGACAAGCTTTTACACATTGTCCGCACTCTTTGCAGGACGCATCCAGCACCGGATAGTGCTCTGTCATCTGAATACTCCCAAAAGGGCAGGCTTTTTCACATTTGCCGCAGCTGATACATTTTTCTTTATCAAACCTGATCATACTTTACCCATCCCTCCCCCAGGATTTTTGCAGCCAGCGTCCTGGCGCTTCCTCTTTGGATCTTTGTTTCCTTTACGGAAAGCCCCCCGTTAAAAATATACTCCATACGGGTTTCCAGATCCCATCTGTAATCGACATACAAAAAATTTTTTTCGCGTTCCGATACGGAAATCCCGGCTACTTTTGTCGGTGACCCGGCGGAACCGATTCTCCCGGGATCCAGAAAATCCGCATTCCACACTTCTATCTCCCGGTCCGTCTCCTGCTCCTTCAGTTCTTCTCCCCCCTTCAGCATGCAGGCTGCCGCCGGCAGCGAGCATGTGTATACTTCTTGCGAGCATTCTGTTTTTCTGGATATTTTCAGCCTGTTTTTATCCATCTGCAGCCCCGTAACGTATGTAAACGCCGGAATATTCAAATACTCCCCGATCATCGGCCCTACCTGCCCGGTACATCCGTCAATTGCTTCATTTCCGCATAAGATTAAATCTCCGCCGATTTTTTTAATTGCTTCAGCCAATGCATAACCGGTAGCCAGCGTGTCTGCTCCTCCCAGCTTTCTGTCGCTGAGAAGGACAGCCCGGTCCGCTCCCATTTTGAGGCACATTTTCAACTCTTTCTTTACCTGCTCCGGACCCATGGAAATGACAGTGATTGTACCTCCGTTTTCACGCTTCAACCTTAACGCTTCTGCCAGCGCTGTATAGTCAAAAGGATTCATAATGCTGGGGATTCCCTGCCGGACCAAATTATTGGTTTCCGGATCGATTTTTACCTCTGCCGTGTCCGGAACCTGCTTTATGCAAACTACAATTCTCATATTCTCCCTGCCTTTCACAGTTTTCTTCCCAGTTCTTCCGCCTCAAAGATAATCCGCAGTACCGTTCCCGGAGCGGCCGCGTCTCCTACACAATATGTTTCGTATCCGCCTTTCTGCTTCAGCAATCGATACAGTTGATTTTCCGATCTGCTTTCTTGGGCAATGATCAGCGTATCTACATGCTCCAGCCTGATCTCCTTATGATTAAAAATATTTTCAAAAACAACCGTATCTGAAATCACTTCCTTCAGACGGCAGCTTGTATAAAATTCCGCCCCTTTCCGATATAAGCGCCGGTTTAAATTTTCGCGGCATGTCTCTTCAATATCAACGCCTGCAAACAGCCGTTCTGTTGCCACACTGACTGACGCTCCCAAACAGGCAGCATAATCTGCCACACCAAGGGCCTGCCAATATCCGATCCGGTCAATGACGACAACTTTTTCTCCTATCCTTTCCGGATGTTCCATAGCGCTTCGCGGATCCAGCAAAGTCAGCCCGCAGTCTTTTCCCAGGTCAGGCAGAACAGGCCTGGATCCGGTGGCAATCACCACTGCATCCGGTGATTCCTGCCGCACTTTTTCTTCATCTGCCCGGCAGTTATAAAAAATCGGGACTCCCATATTTTGAAGCTGCACACGCAGATAGCGGTATACTTCTCCCATTTCCGCCCTCATAGGAATCTTCTCCGCCAGAAGCATCTGTCCTCCCGCCTGAGATGTCTTCTCATAAACTTTAACCTCATGTCCTCTGCGGGCTGCTATTTCCGCAGTTTTAAGCCCTGCGATCCCGGCTCCCACCACCATGATCTTTTTCCTTCGGCCTGCCTTTTCCAATGTGCCGATTCCCAGTCTTTTTTCTCTTCCTGCTGCCGGATTATGTACACATACCACGCCCTCCTGCTGCGTCACCATTCCACAGCCTTCCGAACAGGCAACACAGTGCCGGATATCATCTAGTCTGCCTTCTCTGGCCTTATTAGGAGTTTCCGGATCGCAGATCAGCTGCCGGCACATTCCGATCATATCCGCGCTTCCTTCTTCCAAAATCATTTCCGCCTGAACCGGATCGTTGATTCTTCCAAAAGCCGCTACCGGAATCCGTACCGCCTTTTTCAGTTCGGCCGCCATATATACCCCGAATCCCATAGGAATATAATTATTGGGAATTTCAAAGTTGTAATTGCTGAAGCAGCCTGCATCGCTGTTTATATAAGTGACTCCCGCCTTTTCCAGTTCTTTTGCCACCCGTATTCCGTAGTCCCAGCTGTATCCCCACTCAGTAAATTCATCCATACAGAGACGCACTCCTATGGGATATCCATCGCCTACCGCTTCACGGATCGCCCCGATGATTTCCAGCGGATATCTCATACGGTTCTCAAAGGATCCGCCATACTGATCTGTTCTGCGATTTAAATACGGAGATATAAATGTCCTCAGCAGTCCGTCATGGGCAATCTTTAATTCTACTCCGTCAAATCCCCACTCTTTCTCATAAACCGCTGCCTTCACATAATAGGATTTGATCTCCTCCATTTCATCGATTTCCAGTTCTTTTGTATTCACATAGCAGTGCGGACCCGGCATCTGTGTGGGAGCGTAAAGCAGCGGCGGTCTCTGCATACACGATGTATGTCCGCAGTGATTAAATTGTCCAAAGACTTTTGCGCCGTATTTGTGTATTTCCTCACACATATACCGAAAAACTTTTTCATTCCTCTCATCGTGCGCCTGAACCATAGTTCTTCCCATCTGGCCTGTGGGGGAGACGCTCTGGGTAACACAGACAAGACCAGCTCCGCCCTTTGCTCTCTCGATATAATGCATGGCTAACCGTTCTGAAGCCAGGCCGTCTTCCTTATAGCCATGATTATTTCCATAATTCGTCCAGTGCGCTAAAAATATGATCCGGTTCTTCAAAGTGACATTTCCTAACTGTATAGGTGAAAACAGTCTTGAAAGCGGTCCGTTCTGCATAAGATTTTCCTCCTCAAAATTATTCTGTTTATTCATTCAGCCAAACCCCCGAAAGGATTTGGCTGAATGAAAAGAGCTTATTTCCCCCAATTTTATGCGATGAAATTTCTAAGATATCTTGTGCTCAGCCTGACGGCATTCTGCGCGTTTTCCAGAGAATCTTCAAACGCTTTATCTTCTATTTCGATACAGGCATATCCGTTATATCCGATATCCGTCAAGGCGGATACATACCGGCTCCAGTCCACATCGCCCAGTCCCGGTATTTTCGGCGCCATATATTCCAGCGGCAGAGACATAATACCTACATCCCTCAATTTATCCGGATATAATTTTATATCTTTAAAATGGACATGAAAAATTTTGTCTTTAAACTCATACAGCGGACGGATATAATCTATCTGCTGCCATACAAAATGTGACGGATCATAATTTAATCCGAGATTATCATAGTCCAGAATCTGGAAAATCTTTCTCCAATTTGAAGGAGATGTCATAAGATTTTGACCGCCGGGCCATTCATCTTCAGTAAACAGCATAGGACAGTTTTCAATGGCAATCCTTACCTTTTTGTCTGCGGCATATTCCAGGATCGGTTTCCAGACTTTCTCCATCTCGCTCAGATTCTCATCCACCGTTTTATCCGGAATTCTTCCGATAAAGCTTGTAACTGTATTGACATTCAGCATTGCTGCCGCGTCAATGACCTTCAGCAAATGCCGGATGTATCTGTTTCTCTTTTCAAGTTCCGGTTCCAATATATTGGGATAATATGCCAGCGCCGATATCGCAACCCCTCGCTTTTCGCAGTACTCCAGAAGATACCGGGCCCTGTCCTCCGTAAGGTGTTCCACATCGATATGGCTGACCCCTGCGTAGCGGCGCTCCGCTCTGCCCACCGGCCAGCAGGCCACTTCCACGCATTCCAGTTTTAATTCTCCCGCAAAATCCACCATTTTTTCAAACGGCATTTCTCCTAAAATTGCGCTTAATAGTCCCAGTTTCATAGTTCCCCCTGTCTGACGCATACTTTCTGTCCGGTCCTTGAGGATTCTAAAGCAGCAAACACGGCCTTCATGGCGCTCAGCGCCTCTTTTCCCGATATTTCCGGTTCATGATGGTTTACAAGGCAGTCCACCCACATATCAATCACACCGGATTTCGTCTGATGATCGTTCGTCTGAATTTGATCTACCTGATAAAATTCTCTGGTTCCGTCTCTTTTTTCGATAATGATGGAATAATTTGGATCATCATAAATACGCATAACTCCCTGGGTTCCGTACAGAATCGTTGAATTTTCTTCTTTCCCATAGCAGGTCCAGCTGACCGTCATTGTTCCGATGATCCCCTGCTCCATCCGGTAAATACACAGAGCATTGTCATCCACCTGAATCAATTGGCCGCTGCTGTCTTTTTTATCCAGTGTAGTGACAACAGCCTCAACCTCTGTAATTTTTTGGTCAGTTAAATACTGAATCAGATCTGTTTTATGTATTCCCAGGTCCGCCATTGCGCCAAATACCGATTTGCTCTTATCAAAAAACCAGTTCTTTTGACTGTCTACAGTCCAGGTTTCCGGTCCGCAGTGAGCAAAATTAGTTTTAAACGTCAGAATTTTCCCGATTGCTCCTCCGGCGATCAACTCTTTTGCCCGTTTATGGGAAGGGGCCAGCCGCTGGTTATGCCCGATCATCAGATATTTTCCGCATCTCTCGGCTGTTTCCACCATTTCCACACACTCGTCCAGTGTTACCGCCATCGGCTTTTCGCACAGTACATGTTTGCCTGCTTTCAGCGCTTCAATTGTTATTTGCGCATGCGCGTTATTTGCGGCGCAGACACTGACCGCCTCAATTTCCTGATCTGCCAGCAGTTCCTCATGGCTGCTGTACGCTTTTGCCCCATACTGTCTGGAAATTGCTTCTGCCCTTTCATGATTTAAGTCGTATACTCCTGTGATGGCAACATTTTTATTTTCCGCATATTCGGGCAGATGGCGGACCTGCGCAATACGTCCGCATCCGATCACACCTACATGAATCATCCTGTCCTCCCTGAAGCTTATTTTAGCTGCGCTTCTATCGCTTTCAGATTTTCCAATGACTGCCTGGCTACCACGTCCGGATGGCAGGATCTGGTGGGGAAGCCGTTTTCCATCGTAATGTAGCCGTCATATCCGATGTCCTTCAGTGCCTGCATAATATCTACAAAATCACACCCATTGGTTCCCGGAGCTTTTCTGTCGTAATCCGCCATATGGATATGTTTCAGATTTTTGCCCATCTGGTATACATAATCCGAAGGCACCTCGTTTCTGTAAAGCGCATGGGTTGTGTCAAACATAAGCTTTACATTCTCTTTTGCGATATCTTCCATCATATTGATAGCATCATCGCAGCTTTCTACCAGATTGCTGTCTGTAGCCGTAGGCTCCAGTACCAGGGTGATCCCGCTTTTTGCCGCGTAATCCGCCACCTGGCTTAATCCTTCTACCGCCCATTTCCACGCGTCTCTTTCTCTGGTTCCGTAGATATACCATCCGCATACACACAGAAATGTTTTGCATTCATCCATCTCCATGCCCATATCCATGCAGTCCTTCCAATACTGCACCGTCCATTTTCTTTCTTCCGGGTTCGCGGACGCAATATTGCCTCCCGGTCCGCCGCCGGGTGCCGGCAAAATAGACGAAATGCGGATATTATTCTGTTTCAGCAGGCTGCTTATTTTCTTTCTCTGCTCTGTACTTGTAAAATACGGCCATGCCTGTGGCTGCGCGCATCCCAGTTCCAGTCCATCGTATCCGATTTTTGCCAAACGCCGGATCACCTCTTCCAGCGGATAAGCCGGAACCCAGCACGGAAAATGGCTGTATGCCCATGTGTTAAATGAATACTTCATAAATTTTCCCTCCTAACTTATTGCATTTGATCAGCTGGTTCTTTTAAATATTCCTTTCAGGCCGTCAGTTCTACTCTCTTCTCTTTTTTCCCAACTCGCTGAGGGCAACCGCAATGATAATGATCACGCCCTGCATCAGTGTCTGCTGAGCAACCCCCAGTCTTCCGATTACCAATCCATTGTTTATCATCATAATCAGCACAGATCCTACCACCGCTCCAATGGCAGAACCGGTGCCGCCGCTCATGGCAGTACCGCCCAGCACAACTGCGGCGATTACATTCATCTCTACGCCTTCTCCAAAATCCCAGCGGGCCGCCTGAGTTCTTCCCGCATAAAGGGCTCCTGCCAGAGCTGCCAGTATTCCCTGCATCATAAAGGCTGTAACTGTCACACGTTTTACATTTACCCCAGCATATCTGGCCGCAGTAACATTTCCTCCCGATGCCAGGACTCTCCGCCCATAGGAAGTATAGCTTAAAACAATATGGCCGATAATCATGGCCGCTACCGCCCAGAACAGCAGGATTGGGATAACACCTCCCACCTGTCCGGAACCGAACCAATATAAAAATGTATCATTTGTAATCGGAACCGCCTTGGTCCCCGTCATCCACATCGCGATTCCTGTCAGAATACTCTGGACTCCCAAAGTAGTCAGAAACGCCGGCATGTGCAGCCGCGTAACGCAGAGGCCGTTGCAGAGACCCACCAGGGCTCCAAATCCCAGCGCCGCAAGCATGGCCAGAAAAATATTGCCCGTGCTTCTCAAAATCACTCCGATCAGCAGCGCCGAAACCGCAACAACAGAACTGATCGAAAGATCAATATGTCCCAGTCCGATAATAAATACCATTCCGATTGCCATCACCGCGATTGCTCCTGACTGGCGCACTACATTCAGCAGGTTTGTCACTGAAAAAAATGAATCGCCCAGCCAGATTCCAAATATAGCAATGCAGAGGACAAAAATGATATACACAACATATTTGCTGATATCAAATCTGCTTTTCTTTTTACTGCTGGATTGCATATTCCAAAATCTCCTCACTCGTAATACTTTCCCGCAGGTATTCTTTTGTAAGAACCCCTTCGCAATAAACAATGATCCTGTCGCACACAGCCAGAAGTTCCGGCATTTCTGATGAAATAAAGAGTACCCCGTTTCCCTGGGCCGCGTATTTGCGGACAATTTCTATTACTTCACCCTTGGCCCCGATATCCACGCCGGCCGTCGGCTCATCCATAATCAGTAATTTAGGATTTGTTTTCAGCCATTTTGCGATTACGATCTTCTGCTGATTTCCTCCCGAAAGATTCACCATCGGAATGTTGACACCCGCAGTCTTTACCCGAAAATCTCTGACACATTTCTCTGCGAACTTTTTTGCTTTTCGATTGCTGGAGAGGATCCGTCTTTTAATCTTTTCCAAATTTGTCAAGCAAAGATTCTGTTCCAGCGTATGAGACAGAACAAGTCCTTCCCTGCGGCGGTCTTCCGGTATCAGCGCAATTTTATTTTTTACCGCGTCCCGGATCGAATGGATCTGGATCTCTTGCCCTTCCATAAAAAACTTTGCGGAATGGTACTTTCGGATCCCGAAAATCGCTTCTGCTGTTTCCGTTCTACCGCTTCCCATCAGTCCGGCAATTCCCAGAACCTCTCCCTTGCGGATAGAAAAAGAAACATCCTTTACTAGATCTCCTATTACAAGATGTTCTACCCGGAACAGTTCCGGATTTCCGTCAATCGGCTTTTCATGCGGATGATACACAAGATCTCCGCCGGCACCGGAGGTAATCTGGGTGATCACTTCATTCATCGAAGTGTCCTTGATGTCTAAAGTAGATATCAGTTCACCGTCCCGCAGCACGGAAATTCTGTCGGCAATCTGAAAAATTTCTTTCATTCGGTGGGAAATATAAATAAAAGAAATCCCCTTCTGTTTCAGCTCATTTACCCTCTGAAATAAAACCTTGGTTTCCCGGTCTGTCAGCGATGCTGTAGGTTCATCCAGAATCAATACTGCCGCGTCACTGAATAATGCCTTTGCGATTTCAATCAGCTGGCAGGTTCCCACCGGCAGATCCCCTATAATATCATCCGGTTTCGCTTCGATATGAAGTTCTTCCAGAATTTCCGCTGTCTTCTTTTTCATTGCATTTTTATTCAGCAGACCGCATTTTTTAATTTCATTAGTCAAAAAAATGTTTTCCATCACGCTTAGAGTAGGACAAAGACTTAATTCCTGGAATATCATCCTGATCCCGTATTTCCATGCGTCCCTGATATGCTGATATTCGACTTCCCTGCCTCTCACCCGGACAATCCCGCTGTCTTTTTTATAGACCCCGTTCATAATTTTCATCAAGGTGGACTTTCCCGCGCCGTTTCCTCCTACAAGCGCATGTACTTCTCCCTTTTTCAGCTGAAAATTCACATTTTTAAGAACCGGAGTTCCGCCAAAAGACTTGCAGATATTTTCCATTGAGACGACACATTCGTTTTCCATAAATGTCCACCTCTGCTTCATCTTTTCTGTTCCGGCGCAGACCCGGATACCGCGGCGCGCCGGAATATGTTTTCTTTAGGTTTACTGATTTTTCTCCCATGCAGCTTTAATATCATCCGGAGCTTCAATATTAAAACAGGTTTCATAGGCATCCAGCACATTATCATAGCAGACAGGCTGTGAAGAAGACACGAGGTACGTAGGTACATCCAGGCCCAGCAGAGTTCTCGCGCACGCGTACGCTTCGATCGTGCCGGTTTCCACCGCCTTCGGGCATCCCGTTCCGTAATACATATCGCGGCTGGCGATCATATACGCGGATTCATCGCCCATATCCACACCTGTTACCTTCAGGTCGTCCCGGCCGATAGCCCGGGCAGATGTTATCACATCTGACGCCGGAATATCCCAGGAGGCGTATACTCCGTCTACATCCGGATAGGACGCGAACAGTCCGTCCGCAACTGTTCCCACTTCATCGATGCTGGTAAATCCTGTTTCCGCTACCACCTCAATATTCGGGTAGTTGGCGATTGTTTCCCTAAACGCCCTGTCTCTTTCATTAGTGGTAAAGAAATCCGCGTCATAATATACCATCGCGACAGTTCCCTCATAATTTAAGGCTTCTGCCAGCAGCATCGCCGCGTATTTTCCGTTTCCGTAAGAATCCGAATTGACAACGCAGGCATAATCCTCTCCGGCGGTAAAATCAGGAGATGCATTTTCCATAAACACAATAGGAATTCCCGCATCGATATACTGCTGATATGCCGCCTTTGTAATATCTACGTCATAGGGCATACTTAAAAGTAAGTCCGGTTCCAGAGCCAATGCGCTTTCCAGGTCATTGACTTCCTTATTGGCATCTGACTGAGCATCCGTTGTACATACGACTTCAATATTCAGATCCTCAAACACATCCAAAGCCGCCTGCAGTTTGCTCTGGTTCACCTGATTGTCCAGCTGATGATAGCAAATCGCTACTTTATAATTGCCTTCCCGTACCTGTTCCTTTTGCTCATCCGTCAGCATAACATCTTCCAGACCTTTCGGGGTGCTGCCATCGGGTCCGATATCTCCCCATACTTTCGTATTATTCAGGTCAATCTTTTCATATTCCGTGGCATCTCCGGAAGAAGAACTGCTGCCATTTGCTCCGGAATCAGAAGTCTGTGACACAGATGAATCATCTGAAGCTTCCCCTCCTCCGCAGGCTGTCAGGGACATAGGCAGTGCCAGACATAAACATAACGCGATAAGTCTTCTTTTCATAGAAACCCTCCTTAATAAATAGTTTTTATTCAATCAACCGATTTCTCTTCTTTAACCGGTTAATCATCCCACACAAAGACTACCTTCTGTACCTTTCCGGAATCAAACAATCTGAACGCTGTCTCCGCTTCCGAAATAGAATATGTGCTTGAACAGATCTTCTTCAGATCAATAGGCTTTTTCACGATAAACTCTGCAATTTCTTCCCAGTCACTGCGGTTAAAATACCAGCAGCCCTTTAAATCAATTAACTTTCTGACAAACTGATTACTGGGATCGATCGTGGCCTGGTTGCATTCCGCGATCTGCCCTACAATTCCTCTGGATTTTACGCAGTCCAAAGCTGAGTTCAGTGCAATGCTGTTTCCGGCGGTGACAATTGAGGCATCCGCTCCGCGGCCTCCTGTCAGGGCTTTAATTTCAGCTACTGCGTCTGCTTTCGCCGGATTCAATATGTGATCCGCTCCCAGGGTCTTTGCCAGTTCCAATCTCTGCTCATCGGTATCAACAGCGATCACTTCAGCCCCAAAACCTTTCGCCATTAAAATTCCGCCGCTTCCCATGGGACCGCAGCCAAAAATCGCGACCGTCTTTGTCCCGTTTAATTCAAGTCTTTTGCAGGCAGTGTAAAGAGTTCCTCCCACGTCTGTGGCAAGCGCCCCGGTTACATAATCCATCTGTTCCGGCAGCAGCAGGCAATTCTCCTCCGGTATGGTCATATAATCCGCATGAGCGCCGTTAACCGCGAAGCCGATACATTTAAATTGGCTGCACAGCATGATATCTCCCCTGAGACAGTCCGGGCAGGTCCCGCAGCCAAGTCCCAGATATATCGCGACCCTGTCGCCCTTTTTTACCTTTGTAACACCCTCTCCTAATTCTTCCACAATACCGCAGGGTTCATGTCCCGGCGTAATGTAACACGCGGATTCATCCTCATCAAAAATTTGCGTTCCGTGATACCGGTGAAGATCACTCCTGCACAGCGCGGAAGCCTTCATTTTGATCAAAACCTCCCCCTTTCCGGGTTTCGGCACAGGTTCTTCCACTACTTCAACAGTTTCCAGCCTTGGTAATTTCGCAGCTAACATAAGTTCTCCTTTCTGTAAAACTCATTTTGTAATCGATTACATTTTATTATAATTTTTTTCGCCATTTTGTCAATATAATTCGAGGGATTTCCATGCTTTTCAGCGCTTTTTACAAGATTATTTTTGTTATTTGTAAGTTATGCCTATGTTTTTAATATGTAATCGATTATAATTTAAATATTTTTACAATAGCTTTTCTTCCGATTTATTGACATTTCCGCCGTTTTCTTCTATGATTAGTATGATACGCTTTAAGAAATGCAATACATGAAGTCTTCAAAAGGAGGTGGTGCAGTTGGCTACCATCAAAGAAGTTGCTGAATTGGCAAACGTTTCTGTAGCTACCGTTTCACGTGTATTAAATCGTTCCCATTCTGTCAGCCCAAAATCAACAGCAATGGTAATGGATGCTATTCATAAATTAAACTATTCCCCCAATCTGACCGCCCGCAATCTGCGGCGGAATGAAAGCAGATCTATCCTTGTTTTTATCCCCCGTCTGAGCAATCCGTATTATTACAGCATTCTGGAAGGGATCAGCAGCACTGCGCGGGAATTGGATTACAGCGCTTATATCTGCAATCTGGAACACGATCCTCAGCAGGAGGCTATTCTGCTGCATACAATCCAGAACAAGCGGGCTGACGGAATTATTTTTTTGTTCTGCAATCAGGACGACATCTGGCTGAAAAAATATATCGGAACACTTCCGATGGTTTTCTGTTCCGAATATGTAGAGTCTCTGAATACTCCCTATGTAGGTATTGACCATTTCAAGGCTGCATATGAGGCGGTTCAGAGGTTGATAAAGCTGGGACATAAAAAGATCGGTATGATCAGCAATCAGAACGGCTTTATTTCCACCACCCAGAGATACCAGGGATTTTGCCAGGCACTAAACGATCATGGACTGCTATTCCGAAGAGACTATATTGTCTACGCCTCCATGGACTATTCATTTGACAGCGGTGTGGAAGCTGCCAAAAAACTTTTAACTCTTCCGGATCCGCCGACTGCTATTTTCTGTATTTCTGACCTCCTGGCTCTCGGAGCGGTTTCTGCAGCCAATGAGCTGGGAATTCCCGTACCGGAGCGTTTATCGATTTGGGGATTTGATGATTTGGAATTTGCGAAAATGTTTCATCCGCATTTATCTACGGTTGCACAGCCGTGTTTTGAAATGGGACGCACAGCTATGCTCCACCTGAATCAGAGCATGGCCGGCTCTGACGATTTTGAAATGCACACGATTCTGCCGTATCAGATTATTGAAAGAGAATCCACCTGCGCCCTGCAGGACGACAAAACCGACTGATTCTCCCGCCGATCACCGAAAATGTCAAAAGCCATATTTGGGGTGCTGCCACTAGGAGGAGTCGTAAAATGATCATATTTTTAGACTCGATTATGCTAATTCTTCTGCAGAAAACAGATGACTTCCCCGCTGAAGTGTGATAGAACACACAACCAGAGCAGAAGAATAAATTTTCAGGGAAGTACCGGTTACTCCAGATTCTGAAGAAATCATTACAGACACACAGACCACACTAAACATTTATTCCCATTTTAATCGGGAACTCCTGAACACCAGCGCAAACGATTTGGCCGAAATTTCAATGGCTTCTGCTGATCTCTTCAGCAATTAAAAGTTTTGTGGAATTTTTTTGTGGAACAAGCTATAAAAAGATGGATCGGGTCAGGAATGAGAAGGCAAAAGAAAACCGGAATCCTCATAAATAAAGGATTCCGGCCTTTTCAAAAGGAAATCGAAGCGACGGGATTCGAACCCACGACCTCTGCGTCCCGAACGCAGCGCTCT
>ERZ1643246.1381-NODE-1381-length-26564-cov-33.759629_pt1 | contig 26564 bp, 24 predicted proteins | sample MGYA00579265_ERZ1643246 | MGnify/ENA primary metagenome ERZ1643246 (study PRJEB29033, sample SAMEA4952261) | chicken gut metagenome | biome: Broiler Chicken; feature: Gastrointestinal Tract; material: Caecum | place: Ireland | collected 2018 | study: Broiler...
GGAAAATAGCACTATTTGTTCAAAAAGAAGATTATGATTATCATTTTATGAGAGAAGATTCCCACAACAGTTGGTCACATAAGTTTAGAGATGAATATCCAAAAAGAACAGATTTTAAGGGGAAAAAAATTATAGACCCTAGAATAGCAGATATAGGTGAATATGAGTTTGTTTGTTTTTTTATTTTAAAAGTATGAAAATTATAAAGAAAGTTGATTTTAAAATGGAGTTTAAAGTAAGAACTTCAAAAAGTAAAAAATCCAGCTCTTATTGAGCTGGATTTTTTGCTTTTTATTTTTGTTGTTCACAAAATTATGCAAATCAATCCGCCACTACCTTCATTGACAATTCTTTCTAAAGTTTCTTGCAATTTAATTTGAGCATCTTCTGGCATTTTAGAAAGTTTTGCTTGAAGTCCTTCGTTAACAAGTTCATGTAAGCTTTTTCCAAAAATGTTTGATTCCCAAATTTGTTTAGGGTCATTTTCAAAGCCAGAAAGCAAATAATTTACTAATTCTTCAGATTGTTTTTCTGAACCAACAATAGGAGATACTTCAGTTGTTACATTTGTTTTTATCATATGTATTGATGGTGCAGTTGCTTTTAGTTTTACTCCAAATCGAGAACCCTGTTTTACCATTTCTGGTTCTTCAAGTACTAGTTCATCAATGGAAGGAGTAACTATACCATAACCTTTTGCATTAACTTCTTCTAATGCATATGCAATTTTATCATATTTTTGTTTTGTACTAGATAATGTAGAAATTATACTAAATAAATCACCTTCATTATCTATTTGAACTCCAGTTATTTCTGACAAAATTTTGTAGAAAAGTTCTTCTTTAAGTTCAATTTTTATATTTACATTTCCAGTACCTAATTGAATATTTTCTAAATTAGTTTTACTTATTATATCTGTAGAAGAAATAGAAGAAGTGCAAGTAGAAATATCTTTTAAAACTAGTACATCAGAAAAAGCTTTTTTAAATTCATCTAGTAATTGTTTTTTTAATGGATGTGATGTAGAAAGACCATCTATCCATCTAGGTAATTTAATAGCTATTCTGTTTACAGGAAATTCATATAGAACTTTAGAAAATATATTGTTAATATCATCTAAATTTAAATTTGCACAATTTATAGGAATAACACTATTATTATATTTTTGTGATAACTTAGTAGCTAATTCTTGAGTATAATCAGAGTTAGGTTCAGCAGAGTTTAGCAAAATTACAAAAGGCTTATTTATAGCTTTTAATTCTGTAACTACTCTTTCTTCAGCTTTAATATAATCTTCTCTTGGAATATCTGTAATACTTCCATCTGTTGTAACAAGAATACCTATTGTAGAATGTTCCTCAATTACTTTCTTTGTGCCAATTTCAGCAGCTTTTTCAAAAGGAATTTCATCATCAGACCAAGGTGTTTTTACCATTCTAGGCATATCATCTTCTAAATATCCAATAGCATTGTCAACCAAATATCCAACACAATCAACAAGTCTAGTTTTAAATTTAAGTTGATTATTTAAAGTAATTTCAATGGCCTCATTAGGTACAAATTTTGGCTCAGTTGTCATTATTGTTTTACCACCAGCACTTTGAGGTAATTCATCTTTAGCACGATTTTTTTTGTACTCATTATCAATGTTAGGAATAACAAGTAAATCCATAAATTTCTTGATAAATGTAGATTTACCAGTTCTTACAGGCCCCACCACTCCTACATAGATATCCCCATCTGTTCTTTTTGCGATGTCTTGATATAATTTTGTATTTTCCATCTATAATACCCTCCTTTAGATTCAAGAAAATGTTTGTACTAATAACTTAATAAATGTATATTAAGTTTTATTTTTGCTTATGACAAGTTTAATAAAAAAATTTGCTAAAAAATAAAATTTGTGATAAAATACATTTGTTATAGTGTATAAGAAAAGCTACAACTAAAACTAGTATGCTTCATGTAAAATTTTATGAGTAGCTTTTGTTATTGTATACGGAAAATAATATGCAAATTGTTAAGATAATATACATATAATGTTAATTTATTTATAGCAAAAAAATAAAAACAGAATAAAATATTAGAGTAAACGAATTTAAAATCTAATGAAATGACGAAGGGAATGAAAGCGATGGATAAAATGCAAGATGTAATAAAACTTTTAGAGGAATATCATCAAGAACATATTATTAAATGGATGGATAAATTAGATGATGAAAGTAAAAGAAAATTAGTAGAACAAATAAAAAATATTGATTTACATCAAATAGTGGAATTATATGAAACTACAAGAAAAGAAATAGAAATAAAAGAAAATAAAATAGAAGCAATAAAATATTTAGACAAAGAAAAAATAAATCCAATTGAGAAAGAAAGACTTGATGATTTAGCAGAAAATGTTATAAAAAAATCGCAATATGCAGTAGTCACAATGGCAGGTGGTCAAGGAACAAGACTTGAACATCCAGGACCTAAAGGTACATTTAAATTAGATGTATATGGAAAGGGAAAATATTTATTTGAAATATTAGCAGAAAATTTAAAAGAAGCAAATAATAAATATGATGTTATAATTCCATGGTATATAATGACAAGTAGAGAAAACAATGATGAAACATATAACTTTTTGGAAAAACATAATTATTTTGGATATGACAAAGATAATGTAATATTATTTAAGCAAGGAGAATTGCCAATATTAGATATGAATGGAAAGTTAATGATTGATAAAAATGGTTTTATAAAAGAAGCATCAGACGGTAATGGAGGAGTTTTTACATCATTAAGGACATCAGGAGCTTTAGCAGATATGAAAGAAAGAGGAATAAAATGGATTTTCATAGGTGGTGTCGATAATGTATTATTAAAGATGTGTGATACTACTTTACTTGGTATGGCAATTGATAAAAATGTAGAAGTTGCATCAAAATCTGTAGTAAAAGCAAATCCACACGAAAAAGTAGGAGTTTTTTGTAAAATGAATAACCATCCAAAAGTTATAGAATATTCAGAATTACCAGAAAAAATGGCAGAAGAGGTAGATTCAAATGGTGAATTAAAATATGGAGAATCACATATAATGTGTAATTTATTTACAATAGATGCAATAGAGAAAGTAAGTAAAGAACCTTTAATATATCATTATGCAATAAAGAAAAATTCATATTTAGATGAAGATGGAAAAGAAGTAATCCCGCTAGAACCTAATTCATATAAATTTGAAGCTTTTATTTTTGATGCCTTTGAATTTTTTGATGACATTGCAATTCTAAGAGGAAAAAGAGAAGATGATTTTGCACCTGTAAAAAATAAAGAAGGTGTAGATAGTCCAAAAACAGCAAAAGAATCATATGAAAAGTTCTGGGAAAGAAATAAAAATGTGTTAGTAAATGCGAGCTAATTAAAAAGAAAATATTATACATATGAATTTAAGTAGTTATATAATAAATCATTATAATTTAAAGCTATAAATAGAAAACTTGAAGATATATTTTAATATAATTATTTAAAGTTTATATAGAAAAATCTTTGAAAATTCTAATAAAGTAAAGCTGTAAATCATATAAATAAAATAGGAAAGGAAAAAATTAAAAATGGAAGAATGCAAAATACAAAATTTATTTGATTTAAATCAAACAATTGCAAAAGATATTTTTGAAAATGCAATATATCCATGGGAAGTTTTATCTAAAATTTCAGAATTTATAATAGAACTTGGAAATACATTAGATCCAGAAGTTTTCGAAAAAAAAGGAGAAAATATTTGGATTGCAAAATCAGCAATTGTTGCAAAAACAGCATCAATCACAGGACCTGTAATAATTGATGAAGATGCAGAAATTAGACATTGTGCATTTATTAGAGGAAAAGCAATTATAGGAAAAAATGCAGTAGTTGGAAATTCAACAGAACTAAAAAATGTAATATTATTTAATAATGTTCAAGTACCACATTATAATTATGTAGGAGATTCAATATTAGGTTACAAAGCACATATGGGAGCAGGTTCAATAACATCAAATGTAAAATCTGATAAAAAATTAGTAGTTATAAAAAATGGAAGAGAACAAATAGAAACAGGAATAAAAAAAGTAGGAGCGATGTTAGGAGATAATGTAGAAGTAGGGTGTGGAACAGTATTAAATCCAGGAAGTATAGTAGGAAGAAATTCAAATATCTATCCGCTAACTTCAGTAAGAGGAGTAATACCAGCAAACAGTATATGTAAAGGTGGAAATCCATTACAAGTAGTTCAAAAAGTATAGAGTTGTTACAAAAAATGACAAAAGTATAGAAACATATTAAGTAGTTTTAGAGATATAATTTTCTTTTGAAAATAAAATATTATTTATTTTCATTTTAAGCTCGCGTAACTTAAAGTTTCATATTGTTTACTATATAATAAAAAAGAATGGTGGAAAAATCTACCATTCTTTTTTTGGAAAGCTACATAGCTTGTTTTCCTGGTAAAAAGTAATCAATAACACCATATATTAAAGCACCAATAATTGCTGCCATCCATGAAATAGAATATCCTGCTACAAAGAATTGTGTTACATATAATGTAATTGCAGCTAGTGCAAATCCCACAAATCCTTTACCAAATGGACTTGCATGTAAACCTGTAAATTTTACAACTAGATAATCTATAGCAGTTAAAACTACAGCAGCTAATGCTAATGTCCAAATATTATTGATAGTAAAACCAGGTGTAAAGAAAGCAGTTATAGCTAATACAACAGCAGCACCTATAAATCTTCCAACAACTTGCATAACTGTAGAACTTCCTGTTTTTACATTTGATTCTGTATTAGACATTTTGTTAACCTCCTTGGTTTTCATTTTTTTAAGCTAAAAAAAACTAAAGTCTAATTTTATTATTTACAAATTAAATAAAAATATTCAAATATAATTGCATAAAAAAAGGAGATTTTGTAAAAAATAGAAAAAAGAAATTTTAAAAAAGAAAGGTTGATTTAGATGCTTATAACATTTTTTAGAGCAGTAATTTTATATATTTTTGTTTTAATAGTAATGCGACTAATGGGAAAAAGAGAAATAGGACAATTACAACCTTTTGAACTTGCAATATCTATAATGATAGCAGACTTATCAACTGTACCAATGGCAGATATTGGAATTCCTATTTTTAATGGAATTATTCCAATTTTAGGATTATTATTGATGCATTTAATAATTTCAATTTTAAATTTAAAAAGCATAAAAGCAAGAGAAATAATATGTGGAAAACCTAGAATTTTAATATATAGAGGTAAAATTGACGAAAATGCATTAAGAAAAGAAAGATTTACAATAAATGAATTACAAGAAAGATTAAGAGGAAATAATATAGTAAATATATCTGATGTAGAATACGCGATTTTAGAAACAAGTGGACAAGTAACAGTAATACAAAAACCAGAAAAAAGAAATACAATTCCAGAAGATTTTAATATATATCCAGAATATGAAGGAATAACATATGATTTAGTAGTAGATGGAAAAATCATGCAAAAAAATTTAGATACTTTAGGAAAAGATTATCAATGGTTAGAAAAAGAATTATCAAAAATGAATATCAAACCAGAAGAAGCCCTTATTGCTACTTTAGATGGTAAAGGCAAAATATTCTGTCAAAAGAAAGGGGAATAAAGGCTAATGAAAAAAGAGTTAATAATTTGTATAATTATTCTTATTTTAATTATAATAGGAAATATTTTAACACAAAAATATACAACTAATTCAGTTGATGTAATAACAGAAAGTTTAAAAGATTTAAGAAAAGATATTTTAAAAGATATAGAAAATGTAGACAAAGAATATACATTAAAAAAAGTAAATGAAGTAGATGAAAAGTGGCATAAATTTTATAATTTGTTAGCATATTATATAGAACACAATGAATTAGAAAAAGCAGAAACAAATTTAATTGCAATAGAAAGTTATTTAGAAGGAGAGGAATATGGTGAGGGAGTAAGTAAAATAGATGAAACAATTTTTGTACTTGAACATATTGAAAGAAAATATAAAGTAACATTGCAAAATATTTTTTAAAAAATGCTTTTAAATTATATTTTTCTGACCAATGTAGTAATAATACTCTTAAAAAAGTTATACATTTAAAAGATTTCAGAGTTAATAAATGTTTGAAGATTTTTTTAAGATAAAATAAAAGAGGTTCTCAAATTTATGATATTGAGAACTTCTTTTATTTTATCTTTAGAATGGCTTTAAGCATTTATTTATTTCCATCAATTTCTGCATATTTTTTCAATTTCTCATAAACTAAATAATTAACAGTACCAGCAGGGAAGTGGCCAGTAGAATCTTTTTTACCAGCAGGAACGCCAGTTAAAACTTCAATACCTTCTTCAATAGTAGAAACTGAATAGATGTGGAATAATTTATTTTTAACAGCTTCAATAATTTCATCAGAAAGTTGTAGATTATCAACATTTTGAACAGGAATCATTACACCATGTTCACCTGTTAAACCTCTCATTTTACAAATTTGAAAATAACCTTCTATTTTTTCATTTACACCACCAATTGGTTGAATTTGTCCTTTTTGATTTACAGAACCTGTAACAGCTATTGCTTGGTTAATTGGAATACCAGAAAGACTAGAAAGCAATCCATATAGTTCTGTACTAGAAGCACTATCTCCATCAACTCCATTATATAATTGTTCAAAACAAATACTTGCAGTTAAACAAAGTGGAATATCTTGTGCAAACATTTCTCCTAAGTATCCAGTTAAAATTAAAACACCTTTAGAATGAGAAGGACCAGAAATTTCAACTTCTCTTTCAATATTTACAATGCCATTTTTTCCAGTATAAGTATTAACAGTTATTTTAGCAGGTTTTCCAAAAGTATAATCTCCAATTGTCATAATAGTTAAACCATTTAAAGTACCTACTTCATAACCTGAAGTATCAATTAGTAATGAATGATTTTCAATCATTTCCATATATTTTGCATCATATTTTTTAACACGATTTATTTGTTCTTCTAAGGCTTTAGTTATAAAACCTTCTGTAATAATTTTAGATTTAGCAATTTTTGCCCATGTAGCAGCTTCTCCAACAATCTGTATTAAATCGTCAAATCTAGTAGAAATTTTAGAATGACTTCCAGCAAGTTTCGAAGCATATTCAATTAACCTTGCCATAGCTTTTTTATCTAGGTGAGGAAGTTCTGCATGTTCACAAAATCCATGAACAATGCAAGCAAGTTTATTTAAATTTTCTTTTGTTATAGGTGCATCATCTTCAAATTCAACTTTTATTTTAAATAACTTTCTAAAATCAGAATCCATTGAAAGTAGTGTTTGATAAATTGAACTATTTCCAATTAAAATTACTTTTAAATTTAAAGGAATAGGCTCAGGTTTTAAAGAAATCATTACCATCGAAGCTCTTTGTTCATTAGCATGTTCTATTGCAATTTCTTTTATTCTTAAGGCTTTTTTTAAAGCCTCATAACAAGCAGGATTAGATAATAAATCTTTTGCTTGAAATATAATATATCCACCATTTGCTAAATGTAATAGTCCTGGTTTTAACATTGTGTGATCAGTTTTTAAAGTTCCATAATAATTTTCATATTCAAGAAAACCAAAAATATTATTATAAGAATAATTAGAATCCATAATAACTGGAGCACCTTCACGTTGAGAATTATCCACAAATAAATTTACTCTATAATTTAAAGAAGGGTCAGTCTTTCTCATAGCAGGATTCATTGACATTTGTTGTTGTTGATTATTTTTATTATCTTCTTCTAGAAAATAAGATACATTTTTTAGAACATCTTGTTTTACATCATTTAAGAATTTATTTATTTTTTTATTTCTTTTATATTTTGATTTTAGATAATTTATATGAACATTTATTGTTAAAAGAGCAATATTTGATTGCCATTCAGAAATTCTTTTATCAGAGGCACGTTCAATTTCCTTAATTTGACCTATTACATTCATAATTTGTTCTTGAACAATAGCAGAATTATCTTCATAATTTTGCTTAGTTTCATTATCTAATTTATCAAATTCTTCTTCTTCAATAATTCTTCCATCTACAATAGGCATCATATATATACCATTTTGAGAGGCTTTTACATGAAAATTATATTTAGAAGCATCTTCATTTAATTTATTTAAAAGAGCACTTCGTTTTTCTTCAAATTCTTGTTTAATTAAAGCTTTTTCTTTTTCAAAATCATCTGCATTAAAAGTTTTTTTGATATCTTTTTTAATTTCTTTAATAAATCCATCCATTGCATCTTTGAATTCTTTTCCTTGTCCTGCAGGTAAAGAAACTGCAATTGGTTCATTTGGATTATCAAAATTATAGATATAACACCAGTCAGAAGGGACTTTCTTCTTGCTAGAAATTTTATTTAGGTAATTTTTAGTATACATTGTTTTTCCAACACCACTTGGCCCTTCAATGTATATGTTATAACCTTTTACATCAACTTGAACACCAAATTCTAAAGCTTTTATTCCTCTATCTTGACCTATTCCAGATTGAATTGGTTCAAGTTCTGCAGTTGTGTCAAAATTTAATAAACTTTCATCACATGTGAATTTTAAATCTTTATAATTTAATTCATTTTTTTTCTTCATTGGTTATTCCTCCATTTTTTGTTTTAGTATTTCCATTTTCTTTCGAATTTATTAAAGTTATTTTATATTAACATTAAAAAAAAGTAAAGTTTTTTAAAAAAGTTTCTTTAATAAGTTTGAACTTTAAAGAGTATGTCCAAGGTTCAACTCAAAATTCGAATAAACTGTACAAAAACTTTAAAAACTATTGAAATCTTAAACAATAAAATATATAATAAGACTGTTATTATTCTATTGGAAAGGATTCAAAAAATGAATAAAACCAAAAGAAAGATATTTGAAACTTCAATGAAGTTATTTGCAGAAAAAGGATATGATGCAACAAGTATAGAAGAAATTACAGCAACTGTAGGAGTTGCAAAGGGAACATTATATTATCATTTTTCAAGCAAAGAAGAAATTTTTAATTTTTTAATTGAAGAAGGTATGAAACTATTACAAAACAGTATAGAAATAAAAACATCAAAATTCCAAAATTATATAGACAAACTAAAAGCTATAGTTTTAATACAAATAAAAATAGTAATGAAATATGAAGATTTAATTACTATTTTGCTTAGTCAATTTTATGGAAATGAAGCAAGAAATCAAAAATGTCAAAAACATGTTTATGATTACATAAATAAAATTGAAGAAATAGTAAAAGAAGGAATAGAATGTAATCAAATAAAAAAAGGAAATCCTAAAGTAATAGCTTCAGAAATTTATGGTCTAATTGCATCCTGTTTAGTATATAAATTAAGAAATAGAGATGAAATAGACATCATGAAATTATACAGAGAATTTGAAAATACTGTAATTGAAGGATTAAAAATATAAAAATAAGGGGAATTGATTATGAGAGAGCCTATATATAAAGTTGAAAAATATACAGATATAAAAGATATGTTAAATAAATCAGGAGAAAAATATGGTGATAGACCAGCATATTTATTTAGAACAGACAAGCCAGGTAAATTAAGAGAAATAACACATAGAGAATTTAGAAAGCAAGTAACAAAGCTTGGTACTAAATTGATAGATATGGGATTAAAAGATAAAAGAATTGCTGTTATTGGAGAAAATTGTTATGAATGGGCTGTTAGTTATTTAGCAGTTGTTACAGGTACAGGAATAGTAGTTCCATTAGATAAAGCATTACCAGAAAATGAAATAGAAAGTTTAATTTTACGTTCAGAAGTTGAAGCAATATTTTATACAAATAAATATACAGAAATAATGAACAAAATTAAAGAAAAACATAATACAAAAATCCAATATTTTATATCAATGAATTCTGAAAAAAATGAAAATGATATATATTCTTTTAAACAACTAATTGAAGAAGGAGAAGAATTAGTTAAAAATGGTGATAGAAGATTTATAGATGCAAAAATAGACCCAGATGTTATGGGAATAATGCTATTTACATCTGGAACAACAGCAATGTCTAAAGCAGTTATGTTATCACATAAAAATATTGTAAGTAATTTATTTGATATAACATCAGTAATAAAATTAGTTCCAGAAGATAGAATGTTATCATTTTTACCATTACATCATACATTTGAATCAACAGTTGGATTTTTATATCCAATTTCTTGTGGATGTGCAATAGTATTTTGTGATGGAATACGTCATATTGGAGATAATATAAAAGAATTTGATATTACTGCAATGATTTCTGTTCCAGCACTTTTTGAAGGAATGTATAGAAAAGTGAAAAAAGGAATAGAGAAAAAAGGAAAATGGGAAAAAGTTCAAAAAGGAGTTAAAATTAGTAATTTCTTAAGAAAATTTGGAATAGATTTAAGACAAAAACTATTTAAAGAAGTTCATGAAGCAGTAGGAACAAAATTAAGATTATTTGTAGCAGGAGGAGCAGCATTAGATCCAGAATATGAAAAAGGTTTTCAGGATTTAGGATTTACTATATATCAAGGTTATGGTTTAACAGAAACTTCACCTGTTGTTGCAGCAGAAGATGATAAATATCAAAGATTAGGTTCAATAGGTAAAGCATTTCCAAGTATGGAAGTAAAAATAGATAATCCAAATAAAGAAGGTATAGGAGAACTTATGGCAAAAGGACCAACAGTTATGCTTGGATATTATCAAAATGAAGAAGCAACTAAAGAAACAATAGAACCAGATGGTTGGTTACATACTGGAGATTTAGCAAAAATTGATAAAGATGGGTATATTTTTATAACAGGAAGAAAGAAATTTGTTATAGTTCTTAAAAATGGTAAAAATATTTACCCAGAAGAATTAGAAGCTTTGATAAATAAAATAGAAGGTGTAAAAGAAAGTTTTGTTTATGGTAGACCAGAAGATGATGGCGATTATAAAATTTGTGCTAAAATAGTTTATGATGCAGAAATTATTAAAGAATTATATAATAAACAAAATGAAGATGAAATAAAAGAAATTATTTGGAATGAAGTTAAAAAAATAAATAAACAAATGCCTGCTTATAAGTATGTACGAGATATTATTGTAACAGAAAAAGAATTAATAAAAACAACAACTCAAAAAATAAAAAGACATGAGGAAATAAAAACTGTAATGTAAAAAAATTAAAAAGTAAGGGAAAAACAGAGATTACAAAAAGTACAATAAAAATGTAATAAAAATGTAATATTCTTGTAACTAAAATGTAAACAAAAAAAACTAAAATAGCATTGTAGTTTTTTGTTACATAATGTATAATTATAAATGAAATACAAGAAAGCATTTAAGCGTAGGATAAGGAGGTAGTTTACAATGTCTAAAACTGGCATAGTAAACGTGAGAATGGTAATCACGGAAGAGAAAATATTATCAAATATAGATAAAGTTCAAAAACTAATAAATCCAAAGAGCAAAAAACAAATAGTACAACTAGAAGAAGATACATATTTTAAAGATTTAGTAGAGTCTATTAAAACATATTTAAATGAGTATCCTAAAAAGAAGAACTTTCCAAGTAGTGTATATAGAGCAGCATATGGATTAGTAGAATTTGCAACAAATCAATTTGAAGAAAATACTAAAAAAATAGAGGAACTTATTCGCCAAAGAGAAGAAAATATTGCTTTAGCAGGAAATTTAAAAGAATTGGTAGAAAGTGCAACTAATAAAGAAAAAGACTGGAAAGAACAAGTAAAAAATGCAGAAGGAAGTTTTCCAGAGGATATTATAGAAACTTTAAATATTGTTGGAAAAGCTAAATCAGATAAATCACAAAACTATCAAGATGCAATGAAATTACTTCATGCTAGAATAAATAATTTGGAATCTAATTTACATATTGAAATAGATATGGAAAGAATAGAAGATAGATCAAAAGCTTTAAGTTATATTGGAATAGAAGTAGCTGATGCATTGAAATCTATCCCAACACCAATAGCCGTAACAGAAGAAGATGCACAAGAAGCAGTTCAAAATGTTCCAGTTGAGCAAGCTGTACAGAGAGTACAAGAGGTACAACAACCACAGTTACAAAAAGTAGAAGAAGTAAAACAAGAAAATGTACAAGTTGCAAATGCTGAAGATGTAGCTAAAGCAAAAGAAGAATATTTAGCTCAAACAACATTTGAAGAAAAACCATCTTTATGGCAAAGAATTAAAAATAGTAAATTTGTTAGAACTATAAAATATATTATGAAGATAAGAGTAGTATTAGATTATCCAGCACTTCCAGAAGGTAAGAGTGAAAATTAATGGATTTTAGGGACGGACTCATTTTTCCCTTTTTGTTGAAAGGGAGAATGAGTCTTTTTGCTCTGAACAGTGACCTGACAAAAAAATAAAATTTAAAAAAATTAAAAAATTCAAAAAAATTAAAAAAAGTATTGACAAACTTAATTATAGAATGTATAATGATTAAGCGTTAAGGAAATGCTCCCTTAGCTCAGTTGGTCAGAGCAACCGGCTCATAACCGGTGGGTCCAAGGTTCGAATCCTTGAGGGAGCACCAAATATGAACAATGTATAAAAAATCGACTGTAATAGGTCGATTTTTTGTTATTGAATTAAAAAAATCGACTTTTATCTTGAAACTATATAGATTTTTCCGTATACAAAAAGAAAGGTGACCTTTAAAAAGACCAACGTGAGCCCTGCTAATGTAGCTTTGATACATTTCTTCTATATTAAAAAATAAAATATTTATAATTAAAAAAATAATTTTTATCTATTAAAGTTCTATTATTAAACTTCCATAATAAAATGTATAAACAAAGATTAGGAGGGGATAATATGGAACCTGTTCAAAATACAGGAAATGAAAATCTAAAAGGTATAGCAAAAGGAGTTTTAATTTCAATTTGCACAACAATAATTGCATGTTTAATATTTGCAGTAATTTTAACATATACAAATATAAGTGAAGATACCATTACACCAGTAATAATAATGATTACAGCTATTAGTATATTTATAGGAAGTACAATAGGAAATGCAAAAATTCAAAAAAATGGATTAGTAAATGGTGCAGGTGTTGGATTTATATATATAATAGCTATTTATTTAATATCAAGTATAATAAATGGACATTTTACTTTAAATATTGCATCAATTATTATGATTGTCTTGTCTATAGTATTTGGAATATTAGGAGGAATAATAGCGGTAAATAAAAAATAAATGTATTTTTTGTTCCTTAGAGTATGAAGAGATTAAGGTTGATTTGTCGAATTTTGCGATGAGTTTTTGCAAAAAAATGTTGACAAATCTTCTTTTCGTCTTTATAATGAAAATACATTTTCATATTTTTCAATAATTTAAAAAATTAAAATCTAATTTAAATTTATTCGAAAATTTATTTCTAAAGATTCTAAAAGATTCAAAAAATCTAAAAATCCACAAAACAAAAAAATATGAATGGAGGAATGTTATTGAGTAAAAAGAAAAAAGTAATACTTATTGTATTAAGTTTAGTAGTATTAGTAGCAACATTTTTTGGAGGACAAACTTTTTCAAAATATGTAACAGAAGTTAATGGAAAAGGAGTTGCAAATGTTGCAAAATGGAATTTTAAAGTAAACGAAAGTGAAAGTAAAATACAAACGATAAATTTAAGTTCAACAATAGATAATAGCACTTTAATAGATAATAAGATAGCACCAGGTACTTCAGGAGATTTTGAAATTAAATTAGATGCAACTGGAGCAGAAGTAGGTATAGATTATAAAATTACATTTTTAAATGAAAGTAATAAGCCACAAAATTTAGTATTTACATATCAAGATACTAAGTTTCAGAATCTTAAAGATATGGAAAGTGCATTAAAAGGAACAATATTAGCAGATGAAGAACAAAAGGAAAAAGTATTTAATATTCATTGGGAATGGCCATATGAAACTGGAACAGGAGCAGAGATACTAACTAATGACAAAATAGATACACAAAATGGAAAAGAAATTCAAGAATACACATTTGATGTATTAGTAGAAGGTGTTCAAACTATACCTCAAGCAAGTTAGGATGATTAGATGAAGAAAAGTAAAAAAAGCAATTTAATCTTTATATTATTTATAATTTTTTTAATCTTAATTTTATTTCTAAAATTTTGCATTATTAAAGACAATACAAGTTTATTCGGAATAACAATTTTAAAAGTATCGTCAAATAGTATGTTTCCAACTATAAAAAAAGATGATTATATAGTTATAAAAAAACAAAAAGATTATGAAATAGGAGATATTATTACCTTTAAATCAAAGGAAGATTGCTTAATTACTCATAGAATTATAGAAAAATATGAAAATGTATTTATTACAAAAGGTGATAATAACAACATTTCTGATGATGAACAGGTAAAAATGGGAGTGATATTGGGTAAGGTAATATTCATTTTATAGAAAGATTATGCAAACTACATATTTACTTAAAGTAAGGATGGTAAATTTCTTAAGTTTTACAATATAAGTATTTCACAGTTTATCAAATAAATATGTAAGATTTTGTTGTAATCTTATAATTTATAAATATATTTTATAAGAAAGGATAAGTCTATGAGAAATAGAAAAACTAACATAGGGCAAAAGGAAAATTACTTTAATAAAATATTTAATAAAAACTTTAATAAAGAAAAAAATGAGATGGAAAAAACAGAAAACTTAAAAAATAAACTTAGAGAAAAAGTTAATATAAATAGTAAAAAAATAAATTTTATAATGATAGTTTTTATTGTAATAATATTATTTTTAGCAGGTTGTAGTATAGGAAAAAGTATAACAGACATAATATTAGTTTCAGAAACAGAAGTTGCAAAACCAATATTAGAAGTAAAATCTAATCCAGAAATTGATATTACAGCATCTAATAATATAGGAGAATATGAATTTAGAGTACTAAATTATAATGAAAAAGAACTATCAGAAGTTAATTTAAAATATTTTATAGAAATAAAAGCAGATGTTGATGAATCAATTCAATTTTATTTATATAAAAATGGACAAGAAATAAAATTAAATAATTTATGTACTGATTATATGTTATTAGAAAAAGGAGAAAAACGTGAAGAAAAATATTTATTAAAAGTTATATATACAAAAAAAGGTAGTCAAAATATGGAGGATATATTACAAAAAATACAAATAAAAATTCATTCAGAACAACAAAAAGTTTAGAAAATCAAAAATTAAAAGAAGGAATGTTATAAAAAATGAAAAAAATATTAAATTATATCCTTATAGCAATTACTATTTTTGTAATACTCATGTTTTTATTAACAAATTTTAATAAATTTCAGTTTTTTCAAGATAATATATTATTTTTAAGGTATTTAGACAATGCTTTTAATATTGGAACAAACAATAAGGAAAAAACAAGTACAACTATAAAAAATAATCCACAAGCTAAGAATATATATTATTTAAAGGTAGAATATAAAAATACTAATTTTACAAATATAAATTTAAAAGACACAATAAAAACAGAAACATTAGTAGAAGAAAAAATAGCACCAGGAATAGAAGGAAATTTTGACATCTTATTATATTCTAATTATAATGTAAAATATTCAATAAAATTTCAAAATAAAAGTAATAAGCCCCAAAACTTAAAATTTAATATTGAAGGTACAAATATACAAGAATCAAATTTAGAAAATTTATCAACTAATTTATCTGGTACTTTATTAAAAAATCAGAATAAAAAAATAACAGTAAATTGGAAATGGGAATATGAAAATGGAGAAAGTGGAAATATTAAAGATACAGAAGATGCAATATTGATAGATGAATATTATTTTGACATTTTAGCATTAGGAGAAGAAATAATATAAAAATAGAGGTGATAGATGATAAAAAGAAAAATTTTAATATCTTTTGTTTTTTGTATGATTTTTATCCAGAATTTTGTTAATGCTAAATATGTATTTGAATATACTATAGAAGCAATAAATTTGGATATAGATAGGACAAAACCAATTATAGAAATTGTTAATATAGAAAATACAAATTTAAATTATGAAAAATATGCAAATAAAACTCATAATATTATTGTAAAAATAAAAATTATTGAAAAAAATATGAGTAATGATGTTTTAGAAAATGATGAAATAAATGTATTAGTAGGGAATGAAATAGCAAAAGATTATAAACTTGAAATAATAACAAAAGAAAAAGCAGAAGACTATATTATTTATGATTTAAAATTTTCTAATTTATTAGGAAATGGTAATTTAAATATAAATATTATAGAAGGAGCAATTATAGATACATCAGGACTAAAAAATGAACAAAAATTGGTGGATACAAATATACAAATAGATAATATTTCACCAAAAGGAAGTTTTAGTCAAGAAAAAATAGAAGAAGGTAGAGTAAAAGGAACAATAAAAGTTGACGAAAAGATTAGAAAAGTAGATGGATGGAATATTTCAGACGATTCCAAAAGTTTAAATAGTGAATTTTTAAGCAATGTTTATTATGAATTACAAATAACAGATTATGCACAAAATTCTTCTACAATTAAAGTTCATGTTTCAGAAGCGACTAATATAATTTTAACATATGGTTCTCACAACTCAGAATATGGTTGGTCATATGGATATAGCAATTATGACATAGCAGGAAAAGAAGCAGTTAAAGTAAGTAAAAAACATAAAACAGAAGCATTAGCATTTTTAATTAAAGGAAATGTAGAAAAAGACTTTTTAAAAGTAAGAGCATATGATTATACTCATTGGGGAGAGGGAACGTCTGGAATATGTAAATTGACAAAAAATGCATATAAATTTGGATATAATCCAGGTGAAAATTCATGGTATACAATGTACTCTCTTAATAAAATCAAACTAAATAATGAAGAATATTTTGAACTAGGTGGTGGAGGAGTAAATTTAACAGGAAATACTGATTCACAAGGAAGAAATCCAATACCATATAGTGAAGAAGGACAATATAATTATGGTATTTCTGGTATAAATATGGAATTAAAAGATGATACATATTATTCAATTATTTATCAAATATTAGTTGATGAAGTTGGTTGGATAGAACCAAAATCAGATGGTGTAGAATGTGTATATAAACATGATAAACCTTTTTCAGCAATGAGAATAGCTTTAATTCCAAAAAACCAAAAAGAACATATTTATAATATGTGGAAAAAAGATATAGGAACTTTTAATGGAATATATTAGTGTAAAATTTTAATTTTTTATGTATAAGGAGAATATCCTATAATTAGTTTAGAAATTTTAATTATAGGATATTCTTTTATAATCTTCACTGTTACAATTCACGGCTAAAATAAACCGCCAGCCAAAAGAAGTTATTATATAAAAAGAATATAAAAATACTCGACAAAATATAAAAAAAGTGTTAATATGTTTATAACTAAAAAATATTGGGGTGTAGCCAAGCGGTAAGGCAGATGGCTCTGACCCATCGATGCGTAGGTTCGAATCCTACCACCCCAGCCAATTAAGTATTATATGAACACAAAATGTTTATATTTAGGTACTAATATCTATCCAACAAAGTAAAAAACGAAAGAGGTATGATAATGAAAAATGTTTTAAAAAACGAAAGAGGAATAACTTTAATGGCTTTAGTAATTACTGTTATAGTATTACTTATATTAGCAAGTATAGGAATATATAATGGTTTAGGAACAATTCGTTCTTCTAAATATATGGCTTTTAAAACAGAACTAGAATTATTACAATCTAGTGTTAATAAAATTTATTCAGAAAATCCAGATAATTTAGAAAGCTATGGAGTAGATATGACAAGTGAGCAAAAAGAAATATTTAATGTAACTGAAGTTTCAAATATTTTAAATAGTTTAAGTAGTGATATAGAAAGCATAAAATCAGGTTTTAAATATTTTTCAAAAGATTATATAGTGTCAGATTTAGGAATACAAGGAATAACAAATGATTACTATATAAATTTAAGTAAAAGACTTATTATAGTTGTAGAGCCATTTGAATATGAAGGAACAACATATTATATGTTAGAGCAAATGGAAGATGGAATTTATAATGTAGCATATAATAGAGATATTGGAGATGTAGTGTTTACAGTAACATCAACAGTTCACGAAGATAATACAGTTGATATAAATATTACAGATATACATACTTCAAATGACCAATATATAAATAAATGGCAAATTAGATATAGAAAGCAAGGAACAGATATATGGAATACAACTGAAGAATTTATAGGAAATAGCTATACAATAACTGTAAATGAGAAAACTACTTATGAAATAGAAGTATTTCATGGTAAAGACATTGTATCACAAGTAACAACAATTTCTATAGAAAATGCAGAAAATATAGATAGTCAAGTTCTTGATACAGAAATAAATAACCAAAGTTTAAACATAGATAGGCAAAGCTTAGATGTAAATGTATAAGAAAATAGAATCTAATGGTTGAAAAAATTTTAAAAAACATATATAATAAAAATACATCATAAAAAAATACAACAAAAAAGAGAAGGGAGAGATTTTTATGAAAATAAAAATAATAGGAAAGGAACTAAAGATAACAGAAGCATTAAATGACTATGTTGAAAAAAAATTAGAAAGAATTGATAAATATTTTGAAGATGCAGAAGCAGATGTTACACTAAAAACAGAAAAAAATGAGCAAATTGCAGAAATTTGTGTAATATCACAAGGAGAAAAATATAGAGCAGTAACAGAAGATAAAGATTTATATGCATCAATAGATAAGGATATTGATATTCTAGAAGGACAAATTAGAAAAGTAAAAACTAAAAAAGAAAAAATGATGAGAGATGGAAGTATAAAAAATATGGAAATAGCTACAGATAAAGTAGCAGAAATAACAAATGAAATTATAAAAACATCATATTATGAAATAAAACCAATAACACCAGAAGATGCAGTATTAAAATTACAAGAAAAACCATCACATAACTTCTTAACATTTATAAATGTAGAAACAGGAAAAGTAAATGTAATACATAAATTAAAAGATGGAAAAAATTATGGTTTAGTTGAACCAGAAGCATAAATATAAGTGATTTTTAATAATTTATAAAAATTAGGTGAATAAAATGCTAAAAAAATTAGAAACAAAAGAAAGAAATATAATATTTGTAATAAGCATGATTATTTCATGCTTATTATATATTGTTTTTTTACAAGGTTATTATTCATTGGATGCGCATAGACTGATGATTCCAGGTTTTGATTATTATGCAATAAATGATGCATCATTTAATGATGGTAGACTTTTTATGGGATGGATATGCTTGATTGGAGATGTGCTTAATTTATCATATACATTATTTTATCAAATATTATTATTTATAGCTATTATTATATCTTGTGCATGTGTATTAGAAATTTATAAAACAGTAAATCATTATAAAACATTAACTAAAAAAATAAATAAAGTGCTAATTTTTTTAGTGTCTTATTTATATATTTTTAATTTCTTTTATGTTAATTCCATGGAATTTGTAGAAAGTATTGTTATGGCAATAAGTATATATATGTATATTAAAGCTGTACAATATATTATAATAGAGAATAAAAATATAATAGGTATAATGTTTACAATAATAGGTATGTTTGCTTATCAAGGAACTGCTCCACTGTTTGTAAGTACAGCAATTTTAATTTCAATTTTGGAAAATAAACAAATAAATAAAAAATGTATTAAACAATTATGTATTTGTGCTATTTCACTAATTATAGCAGTACTATTAGATGAAATATTCATAAATTTATATAATTGCGGTGGCAATTTAAGAGCTAGTGGAAAAAATGCTTTTAAATATTTATTTTTGAATTTAAGTAATTTTTATATTACTATTATTTATTCATTAAAAATGTTCCCAGCTTATTTATGGCTAATTTTAGTATTTTTTATAATGATATTGACAGTGCTTTATTGTAAAAAGACTAAAAAAATGAATGTTCCAATATATATGTTATTTATTGTAATATTTACATGTTGTAGTCAATTTATACTATTTGTATTAGAAGAAAGTAATTATCCGCACCAAGGAAGAACTTTTTTGGCAGTGGGTTCTTTAATTAGCAGTATAATTATATATGCATATGTAAGTACAAATATTCTAGAAGAAAAAAATAAGTTTAGAAATGTTTTATCTGGAATAATAATATTTTATTTTTTAGTAACAGTAGTAGAAACTGTATATTTGCAGATATCATATAAACAGGCAATGAAAATTGATTTTGCATTTTCCAAAAAGATAGAGCAAATCATAGAAGAGGAAAAAGAAAATGGAAATGAAGTTACTCAAATGTGTTTTTATTATAGAGAAAGTTCTAATGATGTAAAATTAAATATAAAAGGTGCGGTTAGGGAGAGAAGTAAATTAGCAGTTGGAGCATATAGTGTTTCTGCATATGAAATATACACAGGTAAAAATATAAAATATAATTTGCAAGCAAAAGAAGAGGAATATAAACAATATTTTGAAAATCAAAATACTCCAGTAGAATTTAAAGTTGTAGGTGATACAGTATATATTGGAGTACTAGTGTAATGACAGTACTTTAAAGAATTTAATATTTGTAATTGATAAATAAATATAAAAGGCAGGAAATCAAATCCTGCCTTTATGTATGCATAAAAACAAAATTTAACTTCTTGCCTTAAACTAATTACAGTAATTTGCGTTAATAAAACTATTTCATTTGGTTTTCAACTTGTTGTATCATTTTTTTAACCATATTACCACCTATTCTACCAGCATCTCTAGCTGAGATGTCACCATTATAACCATCTTTTAAGTTAACACCAACTTCGCTAGCTACTTCATATTTGAATTTATCTAATGCTGTCATAGCTTCTGGAACTAATTTTTTGTTACTATAGTTTGCCATTATTCTTCACCTCCTGTAATTACATCTGTGAAAAAACATTCAGCTTTTTCTAATACTATAATTTGCAGTTTAAGAAAAAATAAACAGGAAATTTTTAGAAAAAAGTTTTAAAAATTATAGTAAAGATTTTTTAATGAGGTTTATTATAGATGCAAAGCTATAATTTAAATTTTAAATTTTAAAATTTTCTACCATAAAATTCTATTGCAATTTAAAAAAATTAAAGTTATAATGAAAAATGCAGAAAGGAGAAAATTTATGTATAAATTTGTCGCAATAGATTTAGACGGAACAATGCTAAATAGTTATGGTATTGTAACAGAAAATACAAAAGAAGTTATAAAAAAAGTGATAGAAAAAGGAATTGATGTTATTATAGCATCTGGAAGACCGATAGATTCAATAAAAACAATTGCAAAAGAAATAGGTTCAAATAAATATTTTATAGCAGGAAATGGAGCATTAGTATATGATATACAAAATGAAGAAATTATATACGAAAAATATATTTCAAAAGAAAAAGCATTAGAAATTATAAAAATATGTGAAGAAAATAGTATATCATATAATCTTTATACAGAAACAACAATTATAGCAAAAGCATTAAAATATAATGTGCTTTATTATCATAAAGAAAATTTAAAAAAAGAAGAAAACAAAAGAACAAAAATTACCATTATAGATGATATATATAATTATGTAAAAAATTTGGAAGAACCAAGATTTTTGAAAATTACAATATGTGATAGCAATAAATTTGTATTTCAATCAATAATAAAAAAACTAAGAAAAGTAAATAATATTGAAGTATTAGATGTATCACATATGTCAAGAAAAGTTATTAAACAGGGAACAGAAGATATACCGATAGAATATTACTATACAGAAATTTCACAAAAAGATGTTGATAAATGGAATGCAATTACTTTTTTAGCACAAAAAATGAATGTAAAAGAAGAAGAAATTATGGCAATTGGAGATAATATCAATGATAAAAATATGATAAAAAATGCAAAACTTGGAATAACAATGGAGGGAAGTTCACCAGATATAATTGAAATAGCAAATATTGTGACTCGGTAGTAATGATGAAGAAGGTGTTGCAAATGCACTAATAAATTATTGTTTAAAATAAATATTACAAAAGCATTACAAAAATATTACAATGATATTAACTTTTCATGACACCCATGTTTTTTATTGATTTTACACTAACTTTGGTTTAAAATAAAATAAAGGTTATTTTGCAGAAATTATGCGAATTTATAAAAATAAAGGAGGAATTTGGCATGGCTATAAATCCAATGCAAAGAAAAGCAAGAAATTCATTTTTATTAGGAATGTTGTTAATGTTAGTAATAGCAGGAGCTGTTGTTGCATTACTAGTATTACAACTAAAAAATTATAAGGACGAGGAATTAGCAGAACAAGCTGCTAGTGTTAATATTGCAGTATTAAATCAAGATGTTAAATCTGGACAAATTATAACTTCAGATATGCTTACAACACAAACAGTTAATAGAAATTATATTCCATCAGATGCTATAGGAGATGCAGCTACTTTAGAAAATTACAATTTACAAGATAAAGAAGGAAATATAGTAACAACTGTATATGATGAAGATGAGGATACTTCAAAATTATACATAAATATCGATGGAAGAGATCAAGAATTATTACAAGAAGAGGAAACAGGAAATTATTATATTCAAACAAATAATGATGAAAAACAATATATAGAGTTAAATTCAGTTCCTGTTGTTGCAAAAGTTGATATGACAAAAAATACAATTTTAACAAGAGAACTTGTATCAAGAGCTGATAATACATCATCTGACGATGTTAGACAACAAGAATATAATATGATTGTATTACCAATGCAAATTGAAACTGGAGATTATATAGATATTCGTTTATCATTACCTTCAGGACAAGATTATATTGTAGTATCTAAAAAAGAAGTAACAGTACCAGAAATAGCAGGATTACCATCAGAAAATACTATTTGGGTTAATTTATCAGAAGCAGAAATTATTTTATTAAATAATGCAATAGTTGAAGCATATAAAATACCAGGAAGCAAAATATATGCAAACCTTTATACAGAACCTGGAATGCAATCAGCAGCTATTATAACATATACACCAAGTAGAGAAGTTGCAAACTTAATTGATGCAGATCCAAATATCGTAGATAAAGCTAAGAGTGAATTACAAAGTCGTTATAATGCAGATCAAAGAAATAATGTTATAAATCAAGCTCTTCAAAACAATGCTGATGAAGCAGATGCAAATGTGGAAGCAGGAGTAGAAGAGGAAGTTACAACAACACAAGAAAATAGAAAAAATTATTTAGATGGATTAGCAGGAGCATCAAATACAACAAGTACTACTACAACAGCACAATAATATTATTAGAAAGGGAGAAAAACAGATGAAAAAAATAGGGTTTATTGGAGCATATGATAAAACTGATATGATTTTAAATGTAGCTAAAATAATGACAACAATGGGGCATAAAGTATTGCTAATAGATTCAACTTTAGATCAAAAGGCAAAATATATCGTACCTGTAATAAACCCTACTACATCTTATGTTACAAATTTTGAAGATATAGATGTTGCGGTAGGATTCAATAATCCAGAACAAATAAAACAGTATTTGGGAGTTTCTGGAGAGGAAATGAACTATGATGTATGGTTGATTGATGTTGATTCGGCTGAAAGAATAGAAACATTTGATATTTTAAAAGCTGATAAAAATTTCTTTGTTACAGCTTTTGATTTATACTCATTAAAAAAAGGATTAGAAATTTTAAGTGAGATAAAAGAACCAATTGCATTAACAAAAGTTTTATTTGCAAAAGAGGTATTAAAGGAAGATGATGATTATTTAAATTTCTTATCTTTAGGATATAAAGTTATTTGGGATGAAGAAAGAATATATTTTCCAATAGAAAATGGTGATTGGTCAGTTCTTATTGAAAATCAAAGAGTTTCAAAAATAAAATTTAAAAGATTAAGTGCACAATATAAAGATAGCTTGGCTTTTATAGTATTAGAAGCATTAAATACAAGTGATTCTAATGTAAGAAAAGCAATGAAAATTATAGAAAGAGGAGTTTAATATGGCAATTATTACTTTTTATAATGCTAATAACGAAGAAACGGGAAAAACATCATCACTAATAGCAATTGCAACATATATGTCTATAGAGCACAATGTTAAAAATTTAATTGTTTCTACTACTAATAAAGAAGACAGGATTAGAAGAGCTTATTGGAAAGAAGAAAAAAAGCCTAAATTTAGTTTTGGTATTTTTGGTCCAAACAAAAATAATATTTTGGAACAAGAAGGTGGTATTTTAGGATTAGCTAAGATGGCAAAAAGTAATAAAGTAACACCTGAAATTATTACAAACTATACAAAAGTAGTTTTTAAAGATAGATTAGAAATACTTATAGGACCAGAAAAACAAAGAGATGATATATATGAAGTATATCCAGATATATTAACAGTTGCAAACCAATATTATGATAGAATTTTTGTGGATTTAGATGACAATGTGCCAAAAGATATTGCAGAAAAAATATTAAAAAAATCAGATATTATTGTTATTTGTACAAATCAAAGATTAAGTAGTATTGAACAGGTAAGACAAAGAAAAGCAGAAGATCCTTTATTTAAATCAAGTAAAACAGTATTATTGATAGGAAGATATGATAAATATTCAAAATATAATATAAAAAATATTACTAGATATTTAGGAGAAAAAAATCAAGTACTTACAATACCATATAATACTTTATATTTTGAAGCAACAGATGAAGCTGGTGTACCAGATTTATTTTTAAAGTTCAAAAAATTTTTAGACCCAGAAGACAGAAATGCATCTTTTGTTGAAGAAGTAAAAAGAGCTTCTGAAGGGATTATATATAGAATGCAATCAATTCAGGCAGGGTTATAGAAAGGAGAATATCAATGACTATAACTAATATTTTATTAACAATAGTTGTGTTAGTAGTAGCAATAGCAGCAATATACTATTATTTAAAAAAGAAAAAAAATCAAGAAGTAGAAACAACTATTAATGTAGATGACAAAACATATACATTAGATGTAATGAAAGAATTTGTTAAAAAAAGATTAGATGAAATAACAAAAGTAAACTTATATGATATTGGTTTATCAGAAGAAGAGTTAAAAAGAAGAAAAAATAAGAAATATGAATTGAAAAAAGCTTTAAAAGGTTGTACATATGGAGATGTAAATGATAAAAAATATGTACAAGAACTAATATTTGATTTACTTTCTAGTGAATATGGTGTAGATGAAACTAATATATCTAAAGCAATTCCATTTGATATTCCTTCTTTATTAACTGCACAAGATAAATTCGATATTTTAATTTATGCCTATAAAAAAGATTTTGGCTATGAAGCTCTAACAGAACTAATAAAGAAATATAATTTAGCAGAATTAAAATATGTAGAAGGAGAATCAAAACCTTCATATGTTATAACTGCAAAAGAAATAGAAGATATATATGAAAAAGAAAATATAGAATTAAGTTTTTCAGATAAATTATCTATTGTAGTTCAAAGAATATATCAACATTATAAAGGATATAGCACAATAGATGAAATAAGAGATATGAACATAGATGGTGTATCTGGTGGTGTATCTGGACTTCCAGAAAGTTTCTTAAGCCAAGTTGCACAAACAGCATCAGGAGATTATCTAAATCAAGTAGCAGAACATAAAGTACCAAGAGCATGTGATAGTATTTGGATATTCTTCCAAGGTAAATCTATTCGTTTAGCATTCTTATCATTTGGAACAGAAGCAGAACTAAAAAGGGTTTGTCAAAATATATATAAATACAATAACCCAGGACAATTATCAGATACAAATGGTTATAAAATAAATGAAATGAAAGATGGTTCACGTGTCGTTGTTGTTAGACCAAGTTTCTCAGAAACATGGGCATTCTTCGTAAGAAAATTCGACGTAAAACGTGCAACACTAGAACAGTTAGTAACTTTACCAGGAAAAGAAGATGCAATAGAATTATTAAAATTCTTAGTAAAAGGAGCAAGAATCACAGCAATTACTGGTGAGCAAGGTTCTGGTAAAACAACATTACTTATGGGTATGATAGAAAATATTTATGAAACAATGAACATAAGGGTTCAAGAAACTGCATTCGAGCTTCACTTAAGAAAAATTTATCCTACAAGAAACATACTTACATTCCGTGAAACAGATACAATTTCTGGACAAGAAGGTTTGGACGTTCAAAAGAAAACTGATGGTTCTGTTAACATCATAGGTGAGGTTGCAACAGACCCCGTAGCATCTTGGATGATACAAGCAGCCCAAGTTGCATCTAAATTTACATTATTTACACACCATGCTAAAACATTTCCAAACTTAGTTACAGCACTTCGTAACTCAATGTTAAGAACAGGAGTGTTCACAGATGAAAAAACAGCAGAGGAACAAGTTGTACAAGTACTAAACTTTGATATACACCAAGTAAAAGACTTTAGAGGACAAAGATATATAGAAAGAATTACAGAATGTATCCCAGTAGAAAGTAAAAATGAATATACAT
>ERZ1643246.1382-NODE-1382-length-26559-cov-11.101117_pt1 | contig 26559 bp, 22 predicted proteins | sample MGYA00579265_ERZ1643246 | MGnify/ENA primary metagenome ERZ1643246 (study PRJEB29033, sample SAMEA4952261) | chicken gut metagenome | biome: Broiler Chicken; feature: Gastrointestinal Tract; material: Caecum | place: Ireland | collected 2018 | study: Broiler...
GTTGGTGATGGTGGTAAAGTTTACCAAGTTGGTAGACCAGGACAAGTATCTTGGGGTGCTGGTAGAGTTGCTAATCACAATGCTCCAGTTCAAATTGAACTTGGTAGAACATACAATTCTGGTCAATTCTGGCAAGACTATGTAACATATGTCAGAGTAGCTCGTGATATGGCTGGTAAGTACGGCATACCTTTGACATTAGATGCAGGTGGTGCTGGAACTAGAGGTATTAAGAGTCACTACTGGGTAACAAAGAATATCTGGGGAGACCATGTTGATCCTTACGGTTATCTAAGTCGCTTTGGTGTTACACAAGCTAAGTTGGCACATGATTTATTGTATGGTGTGTAAAGAATAAAAATTAATTAAATTTTGAGGACGGCTAAAAGTTGTCCTCATTTTTTATATTAAAAAAGATTTAAGTAAGTGTTATAATTTGATAGACTATGTTAACAAATGATTGATTAGGAAGGTTATGGAAGTGAATAAAGAAAGAAAAAATATAGGATTAGCCATGCTGCTAATATTCAGTTCTTTATTAGTATGTTTAGATCGAATATTTTGGCAATCTAATCCAGATATCTTAATAAATGATAAGGTTAATTTGCAACAATCTTTATTGCAAATATATCATGCAGCTACTTTGATAGGAGTTGATATTTTTGTCATAACACTAGGATTTTTATTACAAGATAATGAAGATAAATCTTGGAGTAGTGCTATAAAGTATTGGATATATACTATTTTTGTCGGTACATTAGAGTTACTGGTATTAACGTTGTTTAGCAGAGAATTTTCAATAGTAGACTTATACAATATGCTATTCCCATTTATTCGTAATACTTATGGAATATTATCAGGTATAGTATTAGGGGCGTTGACATTACCCTTATTTAATAAAGAAATTAGGAAGTACACTAAGATAATAGAGTTAAGTTTATTATTGGTAATAATAGCTCCTACTATTTTCAATAAAGATATTTTTGGTTTTGCTAATGGAACTTCAACAGTTTTTGGATATACTCTAGTTAACTAGGGATTTTACGGAAATTATATCAAGTCAAAACTAAACGTAAAAAAAGTAGTAACAAGGATAATTTTATTACTTTTGACAAATATTGTTGTTATATCGCTTATGCCCGAATTTAGTAAAGCTGTACATAATGATTTATCAACTGCTGGACGTTTTACTAATTCAGCTTCAGCGTTGTTAATTCTATTAGCTTTTTATATTGTTCTGTTAGTGTCGAAGATAAAAGTAAACATAAAAATAAGTTATATAAACTTTATAACTTATACAGCATGGGCTTTATTAGTAATTAGTAATAATCAAACTCTTTTGAATAAGTTAATCGAATATAATCGCAAAACTGCACAAAGCGTAACTAGATGGATTTTGGCCAAAGATATTAAAGAAATATTATGGCTGATGTTAATTGTAATCCTTTCTAATTTTGTAATATTAGGAATTTGTAAATTAATTGGAATATCACGAAAGATTTCAAATTTTTATGACATCAGAGCAGATGAGGAACTTTCTCAATTCTTTTATAGAATTACTAATGGAATAAAAGGTTGGCTAAAAGCACATCGAGTGTACTTAGCAACAATTACTTGGGGATATTTCTTAGCAATCTTTTCATTTTTAATGATGAATACAAAATGGACTGTAGCACCTAATGTTGACGTAAAATATAACATCTTCACATATACAATTGGTGTAAGACAGGCAATGGTTCTTGTAAATACAATAATATTTTTGCTATTTTTGAAATTTATCTTCAGTCTGACAAATAGGTATTGGTTTTCAACAATTGTGGCTAGTTTACTGTGGATAATATGGATAGTAGCTAATCGAGTCAAAATAGGTATTCGTAATGAACCAATTTTGCCATCTGAACTATCAATGATTAAAGCTTGGAGAAGCTTATTAGGAATGATAGATGGTTGGATATTACTTTTAGTTGTTATAGTAATTGTTATAACGATTCCAATAATCTACTTCTTAGAAAAGAAATATAGGCTGCCTAAGCAAAAATGGTATAGTCGAGTAGCTTGGTTAATAATAATTCCAGTAATTTTCAGTAGTGTTACTTACTTAAATCATGAAAAATCTATAATTCATATAATTTCTGGTGGAATAGGTAATGACCCTACTTTTTATAATCAATTAGCTGGTGCGCAAAAGAATGGTCCTACTCAACAATTTTTAAACAACATAGATGTTGAGGTTATGAAAAAGCCTAGTGGATATTCTAAAGAAAGAATGCAGCAATTAAAGGATAAATATAAAAAAGTTGCGGCAGATATCAACAAAAATAGAGTGAATGATTTCAAAGATCAAGTTGTTATCTTTAATTTAAGTGAAAGTTTTTCTGATCCTAATCGAGTTCCAGGAATACAATTAAGCAATGACCCAATCCCTTATATTCGTCAATTAAAACAAAAGACGACTTCAGGTACTATGATAAGTGCAGGTTATGGTGGCGGAACTGCTAATATGGAATACATGTCACTAACAGGGCTTGATTTAAGTAACTTTTCACCTACATTACCAACGCCATATACACAGTTAGTAACACATAGAAAATATAATCCTAGTATTGCACAATCCTTTCCTGAATCAGTTGCTATTCATCCCTACCAAGGTGTTTATTATAGTAGAACAGAAGTGTATAAACGTTTTGGTTTCAATAGATTTTATTATCTAGGAAGCAAGTACAAAATAAAATACAAGAAGAAGATAGATAGAAGTCCATATTTATCAGATGAAACTGCATATAAGAATGCATTGGATCAAGTGAAGCAAGCTAATAATGGTGAATTTATAAATTTAGTAACCATGCAAAATCATTTCCCTTATGATCGCAATTACTATAATAATTCAGATAGGTACACTCCAGTAGGCGAAGGAATTGATGATTATACTAGAAATGCGGTCCAAGATTTTTCTACAGGATTAAGTTATACAGACACAGCTGTGAAAGACTTTATCAATGAAATTGATAAATTAGATAAGTCTGTAACACTTGTGTTTTATGGAGATCATCTTCCAGGGATTTATGGCGGAGTAGATATGACTAAATATGGAATCCAGCTACATTCAACGGATTACTTTATTTATTCAAATAAGTATGCACGAGAACATGGTGCTAGAAAGCTAGTCAGCAAGACTGAATATGTAGGTCCGAATGACTTTATTGCATTAATGGCAAAACAAACTAATTCAAAAGTAAATGCTTATCAAGCTATATTAACTGAAGTTCAAGCAAAATTACCAGTAGCTACACTTAATACGCAAAAGTCAACTGTTAATAGTTATAATACACATACGGAGTTTGTAGATAATAATGGAAAAATTGTAAAATATAAATCATTATCGAAAAAACAAAAACAATTGTGGGAAGATTATAAGTTACTACAATATGATATAACTGCTGGAAAAAATTATTGGAATAATAATTAATTTTTGAACGAGTGGATTTTTGATCTGCTCGTTCTTTTTAATTTACTTTAATAATTTAATCGGTTAAGATATGTTAAAATTAACTATAGGATAGTTAGACGCTTTATTGTATAAAGGAATGACATATATGAACAATCAGGAAAAGATCGAAATTTTAAAAAAGGATATTAAGTATAGAAGAGTAACAATTATAATTCAAATGATATTTGGATTGATATGTATCAGAATGCTTCAACATGGTTATGACACTATGATTGCGGTTATCGCTGCATTTGAAATTACGTTATGCTTGAGTGACTTCAATAGAATTAGAAGAAATAGTAAAGAACTGAAGAAATTACAGTAAGTAAAATGATGGACACGAGTTGTTCATCATTTTTTTGTATGGGCGAAAATTTTTAAAGAATAGTTAAGAAATCGGTGCTATAATGATAACCATATTGAGTAAAACATAAGAGAGTAGCATTGGAGATGACGTGCAGGTGAAAGTTAATGAATACCCTAAAACTTGGAAAAGAACATTTATATCATTATGGTTAGGCTGTTTTATTACTGGACTAGGATTTTCCATGACCATGCCATTTATGCCACTGTTCATGGAAACTTTAGGTAATTTTTCGACTTGGCAACTAAATTTATATTCTGGTTTAGCTTTTTCGATGACATATTTGTCGCAAGCAATTGTATCACCATATTGGGGAAGTTTGGCAGATCGTAAGGGTCGTAAATTAATGTGTATGCGTGCTTCAGGTGTTATGGCTTTTACGATTTTCCTAACAGGATTAGCCCAAGGTGTTGGGGTGATTATTTTTCTTCGTTTCTTACAAGGAGCATTCTCTGGTTATATAAATAATGCGACTGCATTTATTGCTGGCGAAACTCCACGTGCTAAAACGGGATCCGCAATGGCAAATATGATGACTGCTAGTGTTTCAGGAAACCTACTAGGACCTATTTTTGGTGGCGCGATTGCTGGATCATTTGGCTATCGAGTACCATTCTTTATTACAGGTTTTATGATGTTAATTGCGTTTTTCTTAACCTGGGTAAACACTAAGGAACACTTTAAGCCAGTAGCTAAGCGTGAAATGAAGCCTATGAAAGAAATCTTTTCTCAAATTTCAAATACTAAATTGATAATTTCAATGTTTATAACAACTTTGATTATTAACGCTTCTTTGATGTCAATCTCACCAATTATTAGTTTGTTGGTTAAAAGATTGATGCATGGACAAGGTAATATTTCTCTAGTTAGTGGGATTGTTGCGGCAGCTCCAGGCTTTGGGACATTGTTAGTCGCAAATAAATTAGGACATAAGATGGACGAAATAGGGCCAGAAAAAGTGTTGATAACGGGACTAGTTGTAGAAGTACTATTATTTGTCCCAATGTCTTTGGTAACATCGCCATGGCTACTAGCTGTATTACGTTTCTTCATAGGAATTGCGGATGCAGCTTTATTACCAGCTGTACAGACTATCTTATCAGTAGATGTACCACCAGCAGCATTTGGTAGAATATTTAGTTATAACCAATCTTTCCAAGCTAGTGGTGGGGTAATTGGACCATTGCTAGGATCATTCGTATCTAGTTTGTTTGGTTATCAAGCAGTCTTTTTATTCACAGCTTTGATGTTAGGATTTAATTTCATTCTAGTAATTTGGTCACAAAATAAACGAATTTTAGTAAAGAAATAGCATTTATCACGGTATTTCTACCGTAATAAATGCTATTTTTAATGGTTAGATTTTAATTGCTAAAGATTCATAAGGTTGTAATGTAATTTGTTTTGAAGTCTTTTGAATCTCATTTTGGTAATTATCGACAAGCGTTGTGCAGTCCTTATCTTGATATTCAGCTGGCAAATCAACAGTAACTTCATTGCTATAGAAGTTGTTAAAGACAACTAATTTTTTATTAGAATCATCTAAATAACGTTCATAAGCAAAGACTTGCTTATTATCTGGTAATAATTCCTTAAAGTGCCCAGCATAGATAAGTGGTTCTGTTTTTCTTAATTTAATCAATTTTTGATAGTGATTAAAGATTTCTCCACTAGCTAATTCTTTTTCTACATTAATTTCATCTTGATCAGTAGGCATTAACCAAGGTTTTGTTTCACTAAAGCCAGTATATTTACTATCATCCCAATGCATAGGAACACGAGAATTATCACGTGATTTAGAAACAACAATTTCAAAAGCACGATCTTTATCTACACCCTTATCAAGTAACATTTGGTATCCGTTCAAAGCTTCTACATCAACATAATCGTCAATGGATTTATAATGAGGATCTATCATGCCTAATTCTTCACCCATGTAGATATAAGGGGTGCCACGAAGTAAATGAAGTGAAGTAGCTAGCATTTCAGCTGATTTTTCACGGTAATTTACGGGATCACCAAAACGGTTCAAGGCCCAAGGTTGATCGTGGTTGTTCCAGAATAATGCGTTCCAACCATTGCCATTATCCATTTCTGTTTGCCAAGTAGATAATAAGGATTTTAATTCCATGAAGTTGAAGGGAACTTTACTCCATTTTTCGCCATTATCGTAGTCTACTTTTAAATGATGGAAAGTAAATACCATAGATAGCTCATGTTCGTCTGGATTTGTATATTCAATGGAGTTAGGAATAGTTGTTGATGACATTTCCCCAACCGTTACAATCTCAGGATCTGTTCCAAAAGTATTGCGATTAAGCTCCTTGATATATTTATGGACAATTGGAGTATCAGTATATAGAGGTTTTTCATGATCTGGATCTATAGAATCTACTAAGACTTCATCTTTTCCAATTACATTAAGTACGTCGAATCTAAATCCGGCAACACCTTTTTCTTTCCAGAAGTTAACAATTTTGGCAGCTTCAGCACGTACATCTGGATTATGCCAGTCTAAATCTGCTTGAGTCTTATCGTATAAATGAAGATAGTATAAATCTGTATCACCAAATTTTTCCCATGCAGGGCCGCCGAATTTAGATTGCCAGTTAGTTGGTAATGAACCATCTTCTTTAGCTGGACGAAGATAGAAATATTTTTGGTACTTTTTATCGCCAGCTAAAGCTTTTTGGAACCACTCATGTTCAGTGGAGCAATGATTTAATACCATATCCAACATTACACCAATGTTAGCTTCTTTTAGTTTGGCTACCATTTCTTCAAAATCTTCCATAGTACCAAAACGTTCATCTATCTTATAGTAATCAGCAATATCATATCCATTATCATTTTGCGGAGAAACATAAAAAGGATTGAACCAAATCATATCAATATTAAGTTTCTTCAAATAGTCAATCTTAGCAATAATTCCTTTCAAATCTCCAAAACCATCATTATTAGAATCGTAAAATGACTTAGGATAAATTTGATAAATTACTTTTTGTCCGAGTTTCGTCATGTTTAGCTACCTCTTTTCTTAGATTTTTTTCTACGAGCAAAGTCAATAAATTTAAATTTGTCAGGGCGATGATAGGAAGATGTTAGTTGGAATAGTGTAGTGTCGTCTAAATAAGAAAGACTTCTGACTATAACAACGAGTTTATCATCATCCAGTTGCAACTTTTCAGCGATATCATCTGCGGCTTTTTCAACCGTAATAGCTTTAGTAGCATAGGATACTTCTAAATGTAATTCTTTTTCCAAATATTCATAAATAGAGTCTTCAGCTACACCAGCTGGCAAAGAAGAAACTGGAGGTGAAAGTAGATAATCTTGATCTAACACTACAGGTAGGTCGTCGATTGTACGAAGACGTTCAACGAAAATAGCCTGTTGATTATCAATGTTAATATCCATAAATCTTTTAGGAGCTAGTGTATTGGCTTGTTTTAATACAATTGTTTTAGCGTACATATTCAAAGATTTATTTAATTCCTTGAAACTTGTAATACCGGAGATAGAGAAAGTAAATTTTTGAATATCTAAAACGACAGAACCTTTTGATTTAGCCGTTCAAGATGGACAAGAAGTTAAGGCAGGTCAAGCATTAGCTACAATGTCCCTAGAAAATATTAAACTAGCTGGCTTAGAAACAACAATCATGGTAATTATAACTAACTCCAGCGATAAATTGGAAGGGCTTGATATTGAAGAAGGTGAAGTTGAAGCTGGTAAAGAAGTTGCAACTGCCTACGTTAAAGCAGCTACCAAGAAAAATGGTAAGTTAGATTATGATGCTTTGGCAGATGTAATTATTGATAATGTCGGTGGAAAAGAAAATGTAAATAGCTTAGTTCATTGTATCACTCGTCTTCGTTTCAACTTAAAAGATGAAGGTAAGGCTCATGATGATGTCTTGAAAGATACAGACGGAGTAATTGACGTGTTACATGCATCTGGTCAATATCAAGTTGTTATCGGAAATGAAGTTACTAACGTTTTTGATGCAGTTATGAAGAAGATGCCAAATCTAGCTGACGCACCAGCAGAAGATACAGCTCCTGTTGATGATGGTAGAAATCCTGTTAGTCGTGCATTTGGTAACTTAATTGGTGTTATTACTGGTTCCATGAGTCCAGTAGTTGGGGTAATCGCAGCATCTGGTATTATTAAAGGTCTTTTAGCATTATTAACTTTACCTCAATTAGGAGCATTGCTTGATGCCAAGAGTACAGCATACATTACAGTTAGTGCAATGGCAGACTCTGCTTTCTATTTCTTACCAGTCTTGGTAGGATTTGCGGCAGCTAAGCGTTTAGGTGGCGATCCAATTGTAGCTGCAGTTATTGGTGGGGTACTAACATATCCACAATTAGTAACTTGGGGTAAAGCATTTAAAGGTATGTTTACAATCTTTGGAATTAACTTCCAATTCTTAAACTACACATACTCCATTTTCCCAATGATTTTAGCTGCATGGATGGCTAAGAAGTTAGGTGACTGGTTGAAGAAAGTTCTACCTAGCTACTTACAAATGATCTTCAATCCATTGATTACAGTATTAGTTGTTTCAACAATTACTTTAGTTGTTACAGGTCCAATTATTCAAGGCGTCGCTAACGGTATCGCTGACTTCATCAACTGGTTAGTACATTCTTCCGGTTGGGTAGGCGGCTTGGTAATTGGTGGTTTCTATCAATTACTAGTTATCTTCGGTTTACACTGGGGCGTTGTGCCATTGGTTGCTCAACAAATCGCAGGTTCTGGCGAAAGTGCTTTGAACGCTATTATTTCTGTAACAATGGTTTCTCAAGGTGCAGCTGTTTTAGCAGTAGCTATCAAGTCCAAGAAGAATGACATGAAGTCATTAGGTATCGCTGCAGCAATCTCCGCATTCTGTGGGGTTACAGAACCAGCTATCTACGGTATCAACTTACGTTATCGTAAAGTATTTATTTCCGGTTTAATCGGATCTGCTGTAGGTGGTTTTGTCACAGGTTTAATGCACGGTTCCATGTTTGGATTTACAGGATCTCTAATCGGTTTCTCCTCATTCTTTGACTTAAAACATCCTAGTGATTTAAATAGTTTCTATGCATTCTTAATCTCAAGTGCTTTAGCTTTAGTAGTAAGTTTTGTAGTAACTTGGGTATGGGGATACAGTGACGACATGGCAATGGGTAAGAAAGTTGAAAAGAAGAAACGCCCAGGAACAGTTTAAAATGTAATTTAATAATAAAATAAAGGTACCATTTCCTAGCAAAAAGGAGATGGTACCTTATTTTTTAGCGATTGAAGTAAATAACAGTCTTAGTATCTTTAGTCATTTTAACCTTAGTAATACCAGCATTTGTAGGTTCACTAATATTAACTAGATTACCAATATTGAGAATATAATCTAGGATCAATTTGATGGTAAAACCATGACTAACAACTAACACAGAGTCGTCTGGATATCGAGCGATAACTTCATCGAAGAAAGATTCTAAACGTGATTTTACTTCTAAATATGTATCACCTTTTGAATCCACCCAAGAATTAGGAAGTAAATTATGATGTTCATCAAAATATTGGGGATACTTTTGCCAAATATCAGCTTCAATTTCGCCATCCCAAGTGCCATAATCATATTCTTTTAGGCGAGGATCAAAAGTAATAGTTTTATCACTACCACCGATAATAGTGGCAGTTTGAGCAGCTCGTAAAAGCGGACTAGCATAGATAGCGTCAAAATTGTCAGTTCCAAGTTTTGAAAGTGTAACTTGAGCTTGAGAGCGTCCAAGTTCAGTTAGTGGAGTGTCAATTTGGCTACCTTGAAGAATTCCCTTAGCATTAGCTTCACTTTGTCCGTGACGGATAATATAAAATGTTGTCATAATTGCACACCTCTAGCGTAATTTTCTTTAGTTTAAAGGTTTTTAAAAATTAATTCAAGAAAATAAAATTAATATTGCTAAATTATTTAAAAGTGATACAGTAGGTAGAAAAGACAACTAGTCAAAGAAAAGAGTGGTATAAATGACAAAGGCATTGTTGATTATTGATTATACTAATGATTTTGTGGATGATAAGGGAGCTTTAACTTGTGGTAAGCCAGCTCAAGAGTTGGAAGACTATATTGTTAAAACAGCTCAAGATTTTTATAGCAATGGTGATTATGTAATTCTACCAACAGATACACATTTTGAAAATGACGTATTTCACCCAGAACATAAATTGTTCCCACCACATAATATAGCAGGAACTTGGGGACAAAAGTTATATGGAAAATTAGATGAATGGTATCAAGAACATCAAGCAGACGAAAAAGTATATCAATTTGCGAAGAATCGCTACTCTGCCTTTCAAAATACTAATCTAGATAATTTTTTGCGTGAAAGAGGAATTAAAGATCTATATTTAGTAGGAGTTTGTACCGATATTTGTGTCTTACATACAGCAATTGGTGGCTACAATTTGAATTATCAATTAACAATTCTAAAAGATGGAGTAGCTACTTTTACAAATAATGGACAAGAATGGGCTCTAGAACATTTTAAGAATAGTTTAGGAGCAAAAGTTGAATAGAATACAAAAGAAGAGCCGAGAAATTAATCTCGACTCTTTTTAATTATTCAATTGATTTATTAATCAAGAGGTTTCCATTCCCAGTTTTCAACTTCTGGTAAATCAGTACCTTCATCACGAATGTATTGATGATGCTTAGCAACTTTAGCATCCATTTCAGCAACAAGTTGACCATACTTGTCAGCATCTGGAAGAGAAAGTGCAACAGATTTTACAAGATCGAAGCGATCCATTTGGCTTAGCACACGCATATCGAATGGAGTTGTGATATCACCATTTTCACGATAGCCGTGGAAAGCAACGTTATGATTGTGACGGTAGTAGAAGATGTCACGCAATAGGCCTTCATAACCATGGAAAGCAAAGATAACGGGCTTATCTTTTGTAAAGTAAGCATCAAATTCATCATCGCTTAAGCCACGAGGATCTACCTTAGGACTACGTAACTTCAAGATATCAACAACATTGATGAAGCGAATCTTCAAGTCAGGTAATTTTTCATGCAAGATAGAAATTGCAGCTAAAGCTTCTAAGTTTGGTTCTGTACCAGCAGCAGCGATAACTACGTCTGGTTCAGCATTCTTATCAGTTGAAGCCCAATCAATAATCTTCAAACCTTTATCAACTAATTCCTTAGCTTCTGCAGCTGAGTAGAATTGTTGACGTGGGTGCTTAGAAGCAACAATCAAGTTAATCTTATCGCGATCATTAATAGTCTTGTCGAATACAGCCAATAATGAGTTAGCATCTGCAGGTAAGTATTCACGAATATATTCAGGTTTCTTATCAGCTAAGTGACCTAAAATACCAGGATCTTGATGTGTGTAACCATTGTGATCTTGTTGAAATACAGTAGATGTAGCAATAACATTCAATGATGGAATTGATGTACGCCAAGGTTGTTCAGTTGCTTTACGTAACCACTTGAAGTGTTGAGTCAACATAGAGTCAACAACACGTAAGAATGATTCATAACTTGCAAAGAAACCATGACGACCTGTCAAAACGTATCCTTCTAAGAAACCTTCAGCTTGATGTTCTGATAATTGAGAATCAATAACTTGACCTGATGGAGCTAAGTATTGATCGTTAGGTTCTTTAATTTCAGCTAACCATTGACGCTTAGTTACGTCAAAGATAGGAGCTAAACGGTTAGACATTGTTTCGTCAGGACCAAAGACACGATAGTTATGACGATTATCAGAAAGTACTTTTTCAAGGTATTTACCTAAAACAGTCATATCTTGAGCAACTTCTTTTCCTGGAACCGATGTATCGACTGCAAAATCACGGAAATCAGGTTTGATAACTTCTCTGATTAATTTACCAGGGTTAGTGTGAGGGTTAGCAGCCATACGCTTATCGCCCTTAGGTGTGATTTCAGCAATTTCAGCTTTTAACTTACCATTTTCATCAAATAATTCTTCTGGTTTGTAACTTTCAAGCCAGTCAACCAAAGCATCAGCATGTTGCATATCATTTTGATCAACAGGAATTGGAATTTGATGGGCACGGAATGAATTTTCAATTGGTTCGCCATCCCATTCTTTAGGACCAGTCCAACCTTTAGGAGCACGGAAGATAATAACAGGCCATGCTGGAAGGCTAGGATCGTTATTTTCACGAGCATTCTTTTGAATAGCCTTAATTTCTTCAATTGCTTCATCCATTGCTTTAGCCATTGCAGGATGCATCAACTTAGGATCATCGCCTTCAACAAAGATTGGATGCCAACCCATACCTTCAAAGTACTTAGTCAAAGTTTCATCACTTTCACGAGAAAGGATAGTAGGGTTAGAAATCTTAAATCCGTTAAGATCTAAAATTGGTAGGACAGCACCATCATGAATAGGATTAATAAATTTATTAGATTGCCATGAAGCAGCTAAAGGACCAGTTTCAGCTTCACCGTCCCCAACAACTGCTGCAACAATTAAATCAGGATTATCTAACACTGCACCAACAGAGTGAGAAATAGAGTAACCTAATTCGCCACCTTCATGAATAGAACCTGGTGTTTCAGGAGCAGCATGAGAAGCTACACCACCTGGGAAAGAGAAACGTTTAAATAGACGCTTCATACCTTGTTCATCTTGAGAAATTTCAGGATAAATTTCAGAGTAAGAACCATCAAGATATGAGTTAGAAACCATAACTTGACCACCATGACCTGGGCCTTCAACGTAGAACATATTCAAGTCATATTTGTTGATGACACGGTTCAAATGGGCATAAATGAAGTTTTGGCCAGCGATAGTTCCCCAGTGACCAATTGGTTTAACCTTAACGTCTTCTGCCTTTAAAGGACGACGAAGTAAAGGATTATCTTTTAAGTATAATTGACCAACTGAAACATAGTTAGCAGCACGCCAATAAGCATCTAATTTATCTAAGTATTCTTGGGATGAATAATCTGTCATGAGTGTACCCTCCTAATTAATAAATCTGTTTTTTCTTTAATAATTAACTTTACAAGTAAATAATAACGCTTTTTTTGTTAAATGTCAACCATTTTTAAAATTGGAACGTACCAATTTTAAAAAACATTAAGAAAAAAACTCTCAGTGCAAAACATGAGAGTTAATCTAGGTTGATAAAAGTATTGAATTTAAGGTATTTAAAATGTAGTCGCATTTGTGAAAATTCAAATGGAGTACCGTTATCTAAGAAGAAGATACCTTCCATCACACTGACAGGCTCATTTTCTTTAAGCTTGAGTAAATTTTGATCTTCTGAAGTTGAAGGTTCAGCATAAATTGACATGAATGATTTGCTAGCAGTTTGGTTAAGTTCAGATTGAATGTAAGCAAAGATCGAACTTTCAAGCTGAGTACGACTAAGTTTAGGTAAGATTTTAATAGGAATATATCCTGTTTCAATCATAAAAGGTTCATCTTCAAAAAGACGAAGACGGATAATTTTATACACAAAATCTTCAGGGGATAAGAATAAATCTCTTTGTAACTCTGAAGTTGGTTTGATTACTTGAAAATCTAAAATTTTGGTTTGAGGTTTCTTTCCTTTTAATCTGAAATTATCAGAAATCCCTAAGTTAGATCCTTCCTCATAATTAAAAATAGATTCATTTTTTAAGTACAAGGGATTAATAAAAGTACCTGATCCACGCTTTTTAAAAATAATACCCTCATTGGACATTTTGTTAAGAGCACGTTTGACCGAACTACGACTAACATTGTATTGTTCAGCTAATGAACGTTCATCTGGTAGTTTCATATCAGTAAACTTACCAGCAAATATTTTTTCTTTTAAATCACTGATAATATTTTTATAGACTAATTCAGCCATTTTCTCCCCACTTTCTATCGTAAAAGACAATTCTTATACAATAAAGTAAAGCACAATTGTAAAAAAACGACAAGTGGTGACACACAGCAACAAAAGAAGGTGGTAAAATAAGAGGTAAGTAATTTTAGGAGGGAAATTATGTCAGTATTAGTTTTAGGTGGTGCTGGATACATTGGTTCTCACACCGTAGATCGCTTAGTTGAAGCGGGTAAAGACGTTGTCGTAGTTGATAGCTTGGTTACAGGTCATTTGGCTGCGGTACGTAAAGAAGCAAAATTTTATCAAGGGGATTTAGCAGATAAGGATTTCATGCGTAAAGTTTTCACTGAAAATCCAGATATTGATGCAGTAATTCACTTTGCAGCATTCTCATTAGTTGCAGAATCTATGAAAGATCCTTTGAAGTATTTTGATAACAATACAGCAGGTATGGTTAAACTTCTTGAAGTTATGAATGAGTTTGATATCAAGTATATCGTCTTTTCATCCACAGCTGCTACATATGGTATTCCTGAAAAAATGCCAATCTATGAAGATGATCCACAACTTCCAATCAACCCATACGGTGAAAGTAAGTTGATGATGGAAAAAATTATGCGTTGGGCAGATGAAGCTTACGGAATTAAGTTCGTTGCTTTACGTTACTTCAATGTAGCTGGTGCAAAGCCAGATGGATCTATTGGTGAAGATCATCATCCAGAAACACACTTATTGCCAATCGTGTTGCAAGTAGCAATGGGTGAACGTGAAAAGTTACAAATTTTTGGCGATGACTACAACACTCCAGATGGAACTAATGTCCGTGACTACGTACATCCATTTGATTTAGCAGATGCACACATTTTAGCAGTAGATTACCTACGTAATGGTAATGAATCAAGTGCCTTTAACTTAGGTTCTTCAACAGGTTTTTCTAACTTAGAAATCGTGAAGGCTGCTCGTGAAGTAACTGGTAAAGAAATTCCAGCTGAAATCGCAGCTCGTCGTGGTGGAGATCCAGATACATTGATTGCTGCTTCAGAAAAGGCACGCAAAGTTCTAGGTTGGAAACCAGAATTCGATGACATTCACAAGATTATCGAAACTGCTTGGAAATGGCATACAACTCATCCACAAGGATATAACGACTAAAAAAAGAAAGCTTGAGACTCAAAAAAATGAGTTTCAAGCTTTCTTTGATAGGTGTTGTTGATGACGTAAGCCCCATTTGTGAAGACTATCAATGATATCTTCAAGTTCTTTTCCATGTTCAGTAAGACTATATTCAACTTTAGGTGGGACAGTGGGGTAGACTGTTCTAGTAATTAAATCATCTTCTTCAAGTTCTTTGAGATTCTTGGATAACATTTTCTTTGAAATTTCAGGAAGAACTTTTTGTAAATCTGAGAAACGCATAGTCTGATTTTTTAGTAGATATAAGATGATTGGTATTTTCCATTTACCCAAAATAGTATCTAAACCATCATCAACACGACAAAATTGTGGATCAATCTTCATGAATATACCTCGCAATATCTCAGTATCCATCTAAAAGTATACTTTAAGTTACCTAGTTATTAAAATGAAACCTCTTCACAAAAGAAAAAATCCTAGTAGAATAACTTACATAAAGTAAGTGGGATAGAAAAGAGGTTTTAGTAATGGCAATGGAAGATTATCGTATAAATAAAGAAAATGGATTAGAATTTGGATTATATTCACTAGGGGATCACATGCCTAACGCTCTTACAGGCAAACGTGTTTCAGCTAAAGAAAGAATTAATCAAATTGTTGCTGAAGCAAAATTAGCTGAAGAAGCAGGATTAGATTTCTTCAGTGTAGGTGAAAGTCACCAAAAATACTTTGTTGGACAAGCTCATGCTGTTATTTTAGGAGCAGTTGCCCAAGCTACTGAAAAGATCAAGATTGGTTCATCTGCAACAATCGTTTCAACATCTGATCCTGTTAGAATTTATGAAAACTTTGCGACATTAGATTTATTATCCAATGGACGTGCTGAAATTATTGGTGGACGTGCTTCACGTTTAGGTTTATTCGATTTATTAGGCTACAACGTGAATGACTACGAAGAATTATTTGAAGAAAAGTTTGAATTACTACTCAAAATTAACGAAAATCATCGCGTTAACTGGGAAGGCAATTTCCGAGCACCATTAAAAGATGCAGAAGTTTTACCAAGACCACTGAATGATAAGCTACCAATTTGGCGTGCAGTAGGTGGACCAGCTGAAAGTGCAATTAAAGCTGGATTGCAAGGTGTACCAATGACAATCACTTTATTAGGTGGTCCATTACCAATCTTCAAGCGTTCAATTGATGCTTATCGTCAAAGTTTGAAGATGAAGAGCTATAATCCAAGTGATTTTCCAGTAGCGACAACAGGATTTTTCTATGCAGCTGATGATACAAAGACAGCTTTAAGGGAACTTTACCCTTATGTAGATCAAGGAATGAAGTTGGCAAATGGTACAGGTTACCATAAGCGTTTATTTGCTAATGGTGCAGACATGAATGATGTAATGTTGGTGGGAAGTCCACAACAAATTATCGAAAAAATGATTTATCAATACGAAGAACTAGGCCATCAAAGATATTTAGCACAAATTGATTTTGGTGGAATGCCGTTCGAAAAAGTTATGAAGAACATCGAAATTATCGGAACAAAAATTTTACCAGAGGTTAAAAAGTATACGAAGGGGAAATAACATGAAAGTTGTAGCAATTTCCGGAGCTGTAATTGGGAAAAAGACTCTAACGGCCATGAAATATGTAGCAGAAAAGATGAATAAAGATTTTCCAGAGATTGAATTTGACTTGATAGATTTGGGTGAAAAGGATATTCAATTTAGTGATGGACGTAATTATACTGAATATCAAGGAGATACTTTAGAAATTACTACTAAGATTATGGAGGCAGATGCCCTAATAATTGGAACACCGATTTTCCAAGCTTCAATTCCTGGATCAGTGAAAAATATTTTTGATTTACTGCCGGAAAAAGCCTTACGTGACAAAGTGGTTTCAATTGTGGTTACTGCTGGTTCTGCTAAGCATTATTTAGTAGCTGAGATGCAACTTAAGCCAATCTTGTCATATATGAAGGCACAAGTTTTACCAGAAATTGTCTTTATTGAAGGGCAAGATTTATTCAGACAAGAAATCATCAATGCTGACATTAACTTCAGGTTGGATAAATTAGTTGAAGATACTTTAATCATGGTTGAAACTTTTAAAGAACTGCGAAAGAAACAAGAAGACGCATTATTCTAGAGTTACCGAGAAGGGTGGATGGAATTCCATTCTTCTTTTTTATTAGAACGAGTTTTGAAAACGGTCTACAAAATAGTCGTGAATTAGTGTACAATGATTATATAAATTGAAATAATTGGAGGAAGATTTTGATGGACATCTCAGCAGAACGTTTTGGTGAACTGAACGGTGAAAAGGTAAACAAAATTACATTGACAAACGATAATGGAGTAGCAATCTCATGTTTGACAATGGGAGCTTTATGGCACGAATTCTTAGTACCAGCTGCAGACGGTACAAAACAAAACTTGATTTTAAACTATAACACAGTAGCTGAATACTACAGCAATGGTTTATGCACTAATCAAGTAATTGGTCGTGTTGCAGGTCGAATTAAGAATGGTAAGTGCGAAATTAATGGGGAACAAGTAACTTTACCACAAAATGAAAACGGTAATACTTTACACGGTGGTCCTCATGGATTTAATACTTATAACTGGAGCTTTACAACTTCAGCTAACCGTAACAGCATTAGTGTGATTTTCCAAAAACAAGTTTTAAGTGCAGTTGATGGATTTCCAGGAGATATCTTGGTAACTGTTATCTATACTTTAGACAATAGTAATAACGTAACGATTTCCTTTAATGCACTTGGAGACGATAAGGTAGATACACTATTTAACCCAACTAACCACGTTTACTTTAACTTGAGTAATCGTTCTGACTTGGCTAGTCATGAGCTTAAAATCAATAGTGACGGATATCTAGAATTAGATGAAAACCTAATTCCAACAGGTCGCATTCGTCATGGCGAAGGTACAGCTTATGATTTTACTAAAGGTGCTAATTTATACGAAGCTATCCAACAAAATGAAAAAGGTGGCTTTGATGATGCATTTGTTGTAAATGGACCAGGTAAGGCTGTGGAACCAATTGCTGTTTTACGTGATACTCAATCTGGAAATACAGTAACAATTGATTCAGACCGTAATAGTTTGATCATGTATACAATGAATGATGATTTGCCAGATGTTCATTTCAAACGTGATAATGGACGCCCTGCTAAGAAACAAGAAGGGGTAGCTTTAGAAGCCCAAACTTTACCAGATGCAATTAATCAAGAAACATTTGGGGATATTGTATTACCACGTGGAGCAAAGCGTTCCTACCACATTAAATACACATACTCCAATGATAAAAATTAATTTGAACTAAAATATATCTTTCGTTAAGATTATAATAAACAAAAAGTCAGTATTATTACTGGCTTTTTTCTTGAGGTGGATTATGTTAGAAAATTATTTATTTGATTTTGACGGTACAATTGCTGATTCTGGTGAAACTGGAATTATCGCAGTTCAAAAAGCTTTTGTTGATTATGGATTGGAGAAGCCAACTGCAGAATCAGTCAGATATTATATGGGTGTTCCAATTGAAACATTCTTCCCTAAAATATCTAATCGTGAGTTAAACGATACTGAATGGGGAGAAGTTTTTGCGATATTTAGACAATACTATAGTGAATTAGAACTTGAAATTACACAACTTTTCCCAGGTATGAAAGAAACTTTGATGCAATTAGTTGAGGATGGGAAACGTTTATTTGTAGTATCAAGCAAGAACTCAGTTTCCTTAGATAGAAATTTGGAAAACTTGGGGATAGTAGATTTGTTTACAGACACAATTGGATCTGATCAAGTGAAAAACTACAAGCCAGCTCCAGATGGTATAAATATACTTGCTGATAGACATGATCTAGATAAGGCAAAGACGATTATGATTGGCGATGCTAAGTATGATTTACAAATGGGTAAAGCTGCTGAAGTTAAGACATGTGGCTGTGCTTGGGATACTTATGATATTGAATTATTGAAAAATGAAGAACCGGATTATTTGTTAGAAAAAGTAGAAAAGTTACTAGAAATCTAAGATGAAAAGGTTAATAAAAGCGTTGGTATGTGCCAACGTTTTTTTGACATGAAAAATAAAAAAAGAGCGGTATTTGAACCGCCCAGATTTACGACGTCAATACAATATTGTGGTTGCTTAAGCCACTATGCATTTCCATCATCATTTGCATTCATGTATAGTATAACACTTCACACCTAATAAGCGCATTAAAAAGGCTATTGAATGTCTGCTTAATTGGTTAGAAGATTAGTTTCTGAAAGCTAGTTACCGGCAGGAGATGGTTATTTCAGCGGTTCTTTTTGAGGATCGCTGTTTTCATTTTTTTCTGACCCAACAGCCAAGATGAAGACAGTACTAATAACTAGCAAACTACCCAAAATTTCAGCCCAGTTAAACTGCATTTTAAAGATAAGAAAATCTAGTAAAGCAGCAGTTAAAGGCTCGAAAGTGTCCAATAAAGTTGCTTCAGTAGCACTAATTAGATGCAGACTTTTTACAAAAAGGTAGTAAGATAAAGCAGTTCCGATAAAAATCAAGAAAAGCATATTTAAAGTAACTGCAGGCGTAAATTTAGGAACAGACTTCCATACTGGATGAATAAATTCAAAGACAATACCACCAACTAGCATCGCCCAAGCACTGATAGTAGTAGGATTATGTCGGCGTAAAAGATCAACTGGCAAAACAGAATTTCCAGCCTGAGTTAGCATCAGAAAAATTCCCCAGATGATTGCTTCTTTTGAGATTGCAAGTTGATTAAAAGAACCTTTGGTAACCAATAACCAAGCACCAATAAGGGCAGTAATAGTTGCAATCCATTGTTTTCTACCAGGTAATTGTTTAAAAATAATAGCTGAATAAAAGATAACAGGAAGAATCCCTAAAGTTTGGATGATAGTTGCGACAGTTGCATTACTGTAATTAACAGTCATTGAATAAGTAAATTGTACTCCTGCCAAACCTAAAATGGAAAATAAGACAATTCCCAAAATATCCTTGAAACTTTTAAAGACCAGAAAAATTTTCTTACCATCAAGATAGTAGGCCAATCCCAGTAAAGTTAATGCCGACAAACTCATTTTTACACCCATCATCCAATAAACTGAAACGTGTTGATCCTGAAATAGATACTCAGAGGCAATTCCAGCCATTCCCCAGAAAATACCAGCTAAACTAGCATAAATAACTCCTTTTAAATGTGTTCTTGTTTGCAAAATTTCACCACCTAAAAAACATACTTTATCGATTATAGGTAAAATTAGGGGAAAATTAAAGACATTATTGAACTAAAATTGTAAAATAAAGGTATTATGCTAGGGAAGTGATGTTTTTGACACTGTGGCAACGTTTTTTAGGAAACGAACGGTTAAGGCGATCTACAGTTTTACTATTCTTAGTAGGAGTGCTGTATCTAGCTCGAAGTATGATGAGTTTAATCTTACTAACCTTTATTTTTTCGTTTCTAGTTATTAGTTTAAATGATGCAATTAGAAAGAAAATAGATATTCCTTCTAAATTAATTGTCATCATTGTTTATTTGTTGATGATAGGTGGTATTTACTTAGCAATAACTATCTACCTACCAAAATTAGTTACACAAACGGAAAATTTGGTAAATTACATTGTTAAGTTCTACAATCATCCACCTAAGGGAACAAATGATGTGATTAATATGGTCACACAGTATATTAGTCAATCCGATATTATGAAGCAAATGCGTGGTGGTATGTCAATTATCGTTAAGTATTTGGCAAATATTGGAACGATGGGAATGACGTTTATTATGGCGTTATTACTAAGTTTTTTCTTTACAATTGATAAAGATGATTTGTTTAAGTTTTCAAAATCATTTTTAAAGGGTCCATATTCATGGTTCTTTAATGACGTTTACTACTTTGCTAAGATTTTTGTTAACAGTTTTGGGGTTGTATTAGAAACTCAATTTATTATTGCTTTAATTAATACGGCAATTACAACAACGATTTTAGCATGTATGAAGATGCCTCAATTGTTCAGTTTAGCGTTATTAATATTCTTCATGAGTATGATTCCAGTTGCTGGGGTTATTATTTCAGCAATTCCGATGATGTTAATTGGTTACACTGTTGGTGGGGTAAAGTATATTATTTACATTATTATTATGCTTTGCGTAGTTCACGCCTTAGAAGCATATGTGTTAAATCCTAAGTTAATGTCAAGCCGAACAGAATTACCAATTTTCTACACATTTGTTGTACTATATGTGTCTGAACATTTATTTGGAATGTGGGGATTAATTGTCGGTATCCCAGTATTTACATTCCTTTTGGATATTTTAGGGGTTAAAAGCGACCATATTCGCAGAGAAAGACTAAAGAAATTCAGAGAGAAGGTAAAATAGATGGAAAAAGAAGAATTTATCAAAAAATACGCAGTTGAACGTCGTAACACTAACTCATCTAAATGGGATGGCTTAGAATCTCAATTCGGCGAAACTGATCTTTTACCTTTATGGGTAGCAGATACAGAATTTAAGGTTCCTGAGGCAGCACGAAAAGCATTGGTTGAACGTGTTGAACATGGTGCTTTTGGATATTCTTTAGTGCCAGATAGCTATTATGAAGCATACTTTAACTGGCAAAAGGAACGTTATGGAATTGAATTACATAAGGATTGGATGAGATTTGGTACAGGGGTAGTGCAATCATTAAGTACTTTGATTGAAACCTTGACAGTTCCAGGTGAAGCAATCATGGTTTTACAACCTGTATATTATCCATTCATGCGAGTAATTGAAAACAACAATCGTAAATTAGTAATTTCTGAATTGGTAAATCATGATGGACATTACGAAATGGATTACGAAGATATCCAAAAGAAGATGCAAGAAAACAATGTTAAGTTACTAATTTTCTGCAGCCCACATAATCCAGTTGGTAGAGTTTGGTCTGAAGATGAATTGGAAAAATTACTAGCAATCTGCCACGATGAAAAGGTAAGAGTTATTGCTGATGAAATCCACCATGACTTAATTATTGGAGATGAGAAGTTCACATCTATGTTATCAATTAAAGATGGTTTCTACCGCGATAACTTAGTAATGGTAGATGCACCTTCTAAGACATTTAATATGGCATCACTATTAAACAGTCATGTAGTTATTCCTAATCCTCAAATTCGCGATTTATATGATGAAGTAGTGGGTCGTTTAAGCGCTCCTCAAGGCAGTCTATTAGGTCGTGTAGCTGCAGAAGCCGCATATCGTGAAGGTGCAGAATGGTTAGACAACATGATCGAAGTAATTAGAGATAACTTCGTTTATGTGCGCGATGAATTAATTAAAGCATTCCCTGAAATTAAAGTTAGTGATCTAGAAGGAACATATCTCATGTGGATTGATTTATCAGCACTTGTTCCAGCTGATAAAGTTGAAAAGCTAGTTAAGAAACAAGCTAAATTAGCAGTTGATTTTGGTGATTGGTTCGGTGAAAGTGGTAAAGGCCATATCCGAGTAAACCTTGCTACTACACCAGAAAATATCAAAAAAGCAGTATCTGCATTAGTAAATGCTTTAAAATCAGAAAATTAAGTAAAGTTTTACATGAAATAACTACCAATTTTTTCATTTTCAGTGTAAAATTAGGCTTGTAAATATTATTTTAAGAAAGAGGTTTACATTACTATGCCAAAATTAGTATTTATCCGTCACGGACAAAGTGAATGGAACTTAAAGAACCTTTTCACAGGTTGGGAAGACGTTAACTTGAGTGAAAAAGGTGTTGAAGAAGCTAAGGAAGCAGGTCGTAAGTTAAAAGAAGCTGGTATCGAATTTGACCAAGCTTACACATCTGTTTTAACTCGTGCTATCAAGACTTTACACTTTGCTTTGGAAGAATCTGGCCAATTATGGATTCCAGAAATGAAGACATGGCGTTTAAACGAACGTCACTACGGTGCATTACAAGGTAAGAACAAAGCAGCAGCTGCTGAAAAGTATGGTGACGAACAAGTTCACATCTGGCGTCGTTCTTACGATGTATTACCTCCATTATTGAGTGCAGATGATGAAGGTTCTGCAGCAAACGATCGTCGTTATGCTGACTTAGACCCACGTATCATTCCTGGTGGCGAAAACTTGAAAGTTACTTTGGAACGTGTAATTCCTTTCTGGGAAGACCACATTGCACCAGACTTATTGGCTGGTAAGAACGTAATCGTTGCTGCACACGGTAACTCATTACGTGCTTTAACTAAGTACATCGAACAAATCTCTGATGAAGACATCATGAACGTTGAAATGGCAACAGGTCAACCAGTTGTTTACGACTTGGATGACAAGTTGAACATTGTAAACAAAGAAAAGCTTTAAGATAGATTTTCTTTATGATATAGACCACTCTCATTTTGAGGGTGGTTTTTTTGTTGTATAGAAGTTATTTCAGTTTAGAAAAAGAAGTTATATAATTTAGTTATATAATTGTAATAAAAGGGGGAGAATATATTATGAAAAAATGCAATAAATGTGGAACTGTGAATTCTAAAGATGCAATTTTTTGTGAAAATTGTGGTAATAAACTATCAGAAAGTAAAAAGGTAGTATGTCAAAATTGTGGTTTTTCGAACTCAGTAGAAGCTTCTTTTTGTGAGAATTGTGGAAGTAAATTATCAGGAGTACAATCAAGTGATACTATATCTGATAATAATATTGATAATACATATGAAGAGTTACCAAAAATAGATAATACAAACAAAAAGCAAAAAGATGTTTCAAGAATAAAGTCTAAAAATTTAAGAAGATCACAAGGAAATTCTAAATCTAATAACTTAAGAAATATTGTTGTTACAGTAGCAATAATCATTGTAATTGTTATAGGAGCAGTTAGCTTGGGATATTTTAAGTCTAACAGACAAACTGAAAATTCAAGGAATAGCAATTCGACTGTTGTACAAAAAGATAAATCCAATAGTAGTGAGAAGAGTTCAAGCTCAAATTCAAATAGTTATTCTGAAAGTTCTTCTAGTTCAGAAAAGGAAATATCAGATAATTCAGAAAAATTATCAGTATCAACTTTAACTAATAAACAGAATGCAGCTTCAATTTTAGTATATGGGGCTTTAAAAGCAGATGTTCCTTTATTTAAGAGTAATTATGAGCTTTCTTTAAAGAATTCGCAGTTATATGTTAGTTTAGTTAAACTAAATGATGATGAAACTGAAGCTGATGAAACACCAATTCTATATGAATTAGCACCAGAACAAATAGACAGTTCTTGTGGATACAAATTAGGAAGGAATAGAGAAGTTTACTTCTATTCTCAAGTTAAAAATACACCGGGTTTTAGTAGAATAAGTGCGACTACTCAAGATGAAATTGTAGATTATATTAATAGTCATCATCTTGTAGATAAAGTTAATGAAATAGCTAATAATACAGTTGTTAACGGAGAATGAACATAATATCTTCAAATGTCTATTAAGATGGCAATCTTTCTCTATTATAGCGAACTGATAATGCTTAGAATGCGACAAATGGCGTTATCTGTTTGTTGTCTAAGTGGTAACATAAAGTGTATATTATATAATGTTAGAATATAAATTGAGAAAGAGGGGGTATGCTACTTTGAAAATGGTAGCTGAAGAATTTAATAATATTCGTAAACATAAGATTTTAACGGCAACAATTATTGCTATTATGATTATTCCCTTCCTATATAGTTTATTCTTCTTAAAATCAGTATGGGATCCTTACGGCAATACTAAGTATTTACCTGTTGCAGTGGTAAATAATGATAAGCCAGTTAAGTATCAAGGAAAGACATTTAAAGTCGGTGAAGACTTAGAAAAAGAATTAAGAGAGAATAAAGATTTAGGTTGGCATTTTGTTAACGCAAAAGAAGCTAAATATGGATTGAGCCATAAGAAGTACTATATGGTAATTACAATTCCTAAGAACTTCTCTAAAAATGCAACGACTGTGTTAGACAAGCATCCTAAGAAGATGCAACTAACATATAACACTAATGATGCGTTGAACTACATTGGTAAAGTTATCGGAGAAGAAGGAGCTAAGCAAGTAAATTCTTCTGTCCGTGATTCTGTTTCCGAAGCTTATGCCACAACAATGTTTGACACAGTGAAGAAAGTTGGTAAAGGTTTCAACAAAGCTGCTAAAGGTGCTACACAACTTTCAGATGGTGCATATACATTATCTGATGGTTTGAAGGTTTATACAGCAGGTGTTGACCAAGTTAACGATGGTGTTATCCAACTTAAGAACGGTGTTGCTCCATTGAGTGCCGGTGTATTGAAGTTAACAACCGGTGCTAGTGTGTTGGCAGATGGATTAAACCAATTGCAAAGTAAAACTGGAACACTTGCTTCAGGTGTAAATCAATTAGCAACAGGTTCTAAGACTTTATCATCTGGATTAAATCAGTTACAAGGTAAGACAGGAACATTAGCTTCAGGTGTAAATCAATTAGCAACAGGTTCTAATGATTTAAACAATGGCTTAGGTCAATATATAAATGGTGTAAATCAATTAGTATTTGGTGTTGATACTTTACATGATAAAGTTGCTGGTAGTGCTGATAGTTTAAGCGCTGGTGCTACTAAATTAAATGACGGTAGTAAGCAACTAAATGATGGAGTTAATAAGTATACAGCAGGGGTATCTCAACTTCAACAAGGCTTGACTGAACTTAACGGTAATTCTAAATCATTGAAAGATGGTGCAGCACAAGTTGCCGCTGGTAATAAAGCATTAGCTGCTGAAGTTGCTAAAATTAATGTCAGCCAATTTAATAGTGGAGATACTACACAATTAATCAATGGCTTACAACAATTACAAGTTGTAAAGCAACAATTACAACCAGCAATGCAAGCTATAACGAATCTACAAAGTAGTATGGGTGGAATGAAGGATGAATTAGCTGCTGTTCAAAGTTCATCTACAGAATTATCTAATAAATTAGGTAGTGACTTGAAGACTGCTGGAAGTAGTGTACAAGGTTCATCTGCAAACATTCAAGCTGTTTTAGGTTCTAGCAACTTAACAGATGCTGATAAGCAAAAATTACAAGCAGCTTTACAACAAAACCAAGTAGCTGGTAATGCAATTTCAGATGCAGGTACAACAGCAGGTCAAATTAAGGCTCAGATGGATGGTGTAAATACTAAGCTATCAGGACTTCAAGGTCAACTATCTAATTTATCAGCAATGTCTGATAAATTAACTAATGCAGCTAGTGTATTGAATGGAATTAATATCGATCCTAATGAATTAAAAGGTAATGCTGACAAATTGCAAGAATTAGCAAAGAATGTAACTACTTTACAAGAAGCAACTAAAGCATTAGCTAAAGGCTCATCTGACTTGAATGATGGTGTGAATAAATATACTGCTGGTGTAACAAGTGCCTTAAATGGTGCAAATCAATTGACTGATCAAAATGGTGCATTGACTTCTGGTGCAAGTCAATTATATGCAGGAACATCAGAATTGAAGAATGAATTGCCAGAATTAGTAACAGGTGTTACAAAATTGAATAATGGCGCAGTAGCATTAGTTGCTAATAACGGTAAGATTTTATCTGGTTCTACACAATTAGCTGGTGGCTTAGGTCAAATGAATGCACAAATTCCAGCATTAACAAGTGGTGTAAATCAATTAGCAAACGGTGGTAACCAATTAGCT
>ERZ1643246.1383-NODE-1383-length-26554-cov-7.073173_pt1 | contig 26554 bp, 24 predicted proteins | sample MGYA00579265_ERZ1643246 | MGnify/ENA primary metagenome ERZ1643246 (study PRJEB29033, sample SAMEA4952261) | chicken gut metagenome | biome: Broiler Chicken; feature: Gastrointestinal Tract; material: Caecum | place: Ireland | collected 2018 | study: Broiler...
AGAACTTGTTACTCTTTTTTTATGCTCTATGTCTCACATCTATTGTAATCCTACACCGCGCCGCAAAAGGCAAATTTTACCCCGTTGCATATCTGCGCGCAATGTGGTATAATCGTAGCATGAACATCGATCTGAAAAAATACGCCGGCAAGCATATCTGCGTTGCAGTATCGGGCGGACGCGATTCCATGGCGCTGCTGCACTGCCTGCACGCGCATGCGGCCGGATACGGCATAACGCTGACCGCACTCAACTGCGACCACAGAATGCGCGGCGAGGCCTCCGAGCGCGACAGTGCGTTCGTGGCCGAATACTGCAAAAAACTCGGAGTGCCCCTCTCACGCTACGTTGCCGGAAGAGAGCTGCGCGACGAGAACGACGCGCGGGCGTGGAGGCTTGAATGCTACATGAACGAAGCGGGCAGATGCGACTGCGTTGCCACCGCCCACCACCTTAACGACAACGCCGAAACGGTACTGTTCAACCTTGCCCGCGGCACCGCGCTTGCGGGCATGCGCGGCATAACCGACGCGGAGATGAAAACAAACGACAGTCAACTTTCCATAATCCGCCCGCTGATCGCCTGCACCCGCGCCGATATAGACGCCTACATCGCCGAAAACGGCATACCGTACGTAGACGACGAAACGAATTTTACGACCGACTACACCCGCAACAAGATAAGGCTGGGCGTACTGCCCGCCCTGGAAGAGGCCGTGCCGGGCGCAGCGAAGGCCATATACCGCTTTTCGCGCCTTGCCGCAGAGGACGAGGAATATTTCGAAAGACAGGCGAAGCCGCTGCTCTCCCGCCGCGAGCCGTATGGCAACTATATAGCGCACTGCGAAGAGAGGGTGATCTTCCGCCGCGCCGCAGTTGAAATCATCGCCGGCAGGCATCAGAAGAAGGACTATACGAGCGGCCAGCTTGAAAGGCTTTATAACCTGCAATTTGCCGAAAACGGAAAAAAGTTCGAGTTTCTGGGCCTTACCGCCTTCAAGGAAGAGAGCAGGATATGCATCATTGATAACAAACTTTTGCACTGCGAGGACGATGGTGCGCCGTACGAGCATTTTTACCGCCGGCTTGCCACCGACTACTGCGGACAGACCGCCGCTGTATGCTTCGACTACGAACTGGACGACTACATGAAAGACGTTGTGCAGTATCGCTGCCCCGAAACGGCTTTCAAGGTGCTGCGATTCGACGGCGACAAGATACCACCCTCCGCAACAGTCCGCTTCATGCGCGCGGGCGACAGGTTCACCAAGTTCGGCGGAGGCACAAAAAAATTGGGCGATTGGTTTACCGATAAAAAGATACCCGTCCGTCTGCGCAAAACTATCCCCCTCCTCTGCGACGGAAACGACGTGCTGCTGATATTCGGCGCGGAGATCTCCGACGGCATAAAAACGGATAAAAATACAAAATGCGTCTTATGCGCAATAGCCGAAGACTACACAAAAATCTGAAATATACGCCGCATTTGCATATATAACCGTGCGCATAACGGCTGCTTAGCGATGCCGCGTCGTGCATTCTTATAAACGAAACTGAAAATTTATGCATTATATGCAAAAAATACTTCGATTTTGTTGACAGCGGGGCGGCCATACCTTAAAATAGATACAATACAGATATAATTATAGTACGCGCGCGGGCGGCGCAGCGGAAGGAGCTTGATATGAAGATGAAGGGAGCGGAGATACTCATAAACTGCCTTTTGGAACAGGGGGTAGACACGATATTCGGCTATCCCGGCGGCACCGTGCTCGACATTTACGACGCACTGTTCAGAAACGGAAAGATAAACCACATACTCACCGCGCACGAACAGGGCGCGGCGCACGCCGCGGACGGCTATGCGCGGGTGACCGGTAAAACAGGCGTATGCTTTGCGACCAGCGGCCCGGGCGCGACCAACCTTGTGACGGGCATTGCAACCGCCTATATGGATTCCGTACCCATGGTAGCCATAACGGGCAACGTGGGGCTGAACTTTTTAGGCAGGGACTCCTTCCAGGAGATAGACATCTGCGGCATAACCATGCCGATAACCAAACACAACTTTATAGTAAAGGACGTAAAGGACCTTGCCGACACCATGCGCAAGGCATTTTACCTTGCCGGCAGCGGCAGAAAGGGGCCGGTGCTCATCGATATACTCAAAAACGTACAGACCGACGAGTGCGAATATACGCCGGTGGAACCCGCGCACTATAAGCCCCTGCCCGTGAGCAAAGAAAAGATGACGCCCGTGGCAGAGGCGATAGCGGCGAGCAGGCGGCCGATAATCATGGCGGGCGGCGGAATAATCTCTTCCGAGGCCTCCTCCCTGCTCAAACAGCTGTGCGAAAGCCAGGACTGCCCCACCGTTTACACGCTGATGGGCAAGGGCTGCATACCCGACGACGACAGACACTGCCTGGGCATGATAGGCATGCACGGCACCGTTGCGGCGGCAAAGGCGCTGATGCGGGCAGACACGGTTATAGCGCTGGGCACGCGCTTTTCCGACAGAGTGGCGCTAAACCGCGACATGTTCGCAAAGGACAAGACGGTAATACACATCGACATAGACAACGCCGAGATAGACAAGAACGTGCGTTCTGACATACACGTGATGGGCGACCTGCACGAGGCGCTCGAAACTCTGCTGCCCATGCTCGGGAAGACGAACAGGGCGGAGTGGCTGGACGAAGTGAACGTATACAAGGGCGAAGAGAAGGTCAAAAAGGACACCAACTTCCTCGCCTACAAGATAATAAGCACGGCGTCCGAACTTGCGCCCGGGGACATACCCGTGGTGACCGACGTGGGCCAGCACCAGATGTGGACGGCGCAGTACTTCCGCGTGAACAGGCCCCGCCTGTTCTGCTCTTCGGGCGGACTGGGCACCATGGGCTACGGCATGGGCGCGGCGATAGGCGCGTGCTTCGGCAGCGGCAAACCCGCAGTGCTTATAACGGGCGACGGCTGCTTCAACATGAACATGAACGAGCTTTCGACCGCGGTCACGCATGGCACGCCCATAGCCATACTGCTGATGGACAACGGCGTTCTGGGCATGGTGCGCCAGTGGCAGAAGATATTCTACGGCAGGCGCTTTTCGCAGACCACGCTGCACAAGAAGACCGACTACGTTAAATTTGCCGAGAGCTTCGGCGCCAAGGGGTTGCGGATAGAGAGCGAAAAGGACGTGCGCCCCGTGCTGAAAGAGGCGTTCGGATACATCGCCGCGGGCAAAGGCCCCGTGCTTGTGGACTGCCGCATCTCCGAGGATGAAAACGTGCTGCCCATGATAAAGCCGGGCATGACCTACGACACCCAGCTTACGAAGATGGAGGAAAACTGACATGGCGGAATACAGGAAAGACCCCAAAAAGAACACCATTGCCGCGCTCGTCTCCAACCGCAGCGGCGTGCTTACGCGCATAAGCGGACTGTTTGCAAGGCGGGGCTACAACATAGAGAGCCTTTCGGTGTGCGCCACCGAGGATCCCGACATCTCGCGCATGACGATAGTGCTCATCGGCGACGAATACATGCTTTACCAGATGATAAAGCAGATGGACAAGCTCGACGACGTAAAAAAGATAGGCTGCGCCGACGAACTTGACTGCGTATACAGGGAGCTGCTGCTGGTCAAGGTGCCCGCCACGCCCGACGTTCGCGGACAGGTCGTGGAGATAAAGGAGATATACAAGGCCAAGGTCGTAGACCTCTCCCCGGATACCATGGTGCTCGAGCTCACCGGCACACCCTCCAAGCTGGACGCTTTTCTGAAAGTGATAGAGCCGTACGGAATAATAGAGATGCAGCGCACGGGCGTCACCGTGCTCGCGCGCGGCAGGCATACCCTTAAAGACAGGGACTGTTACAACGACAACATCTGAAGCGCATGATCCGTGCAGCGCAATTTTAACAATATAACTTTGCAATACCGAGGACTTGAACATGAATAATATATTTTCAGACAGCCTTGACATGAGCTCGCAGCGGTCGCTGCTGCGGGCGCTCGGCTGGACGGACGATGAAATGAAGAAGCCGCTGGTGGGAATAATCTGCGCGCAGAGCGAAATAATCCCCGGGCACACCCACCTTAGCGAAGTGGCGCGCGCAGCCGCGGAGGGCGTTATAGCCGCGGGCGGCAAACCCGTGATAGTACCCTCGATAGGCGTGTGCGACGGCATTGCCATGGGACATGCGGGCATGCGCTATTCGCTGCCCTCGCGCGAGATAATAGCCGACAGCGCCGAGATACTCATCCGCGCCCACGCATTTCAGGCGGCGATATTCATAGGCAACTGCGACAAGATAATTCCCGGCATGCTGATGGCGGCGGCAAGGGTGAACGTTCCCTCTGTGTTCGTATCCGGCGGGCCGATGCTCGCGGGCAGGGTGCGCGGAAAAAAGACCTCCCTTTCCACCATGTTCGAGGCGGTGGGCGCATACAACGCGGGCAGGATAGACGAAAACGAACTCAAGGACTTCGAGTGCGGAGCATGCCCCACCTGCGGTTCGTGCTCCGGCATGTTCACGGCAAATTCCATGAACTGCCTGTGCGAGGCGCTGGGCATGGCGCTGCCCGGAAACGGCACCGTTCCCGCCGTGTATTCGCAGAGGCTGGCACTCGCAAAGCGTGCGGGCGCGGCAGTCATGAATCTGCTTGAAAAGGACATCCGTCCCCTCGATATAATGACGGCGGCGGCGTTCAGAAACGCCGAGACGGTGGACATGGCGATAGGCGCCTCCACCAACTCGGTGCTGCACCTGCTTGCCGTGGCAAACGAGGCGGGACTAAAAGGCAAGGTCTCCATAGACATAATGAACGACATCTCGGCAAAGACACCCAATCTTTGCCGCCTTGCGCCCGCCGGCGAACATTATATTGAGGAGCTGAACGAGGCGGGCGGCATCTCCGCCGTGATGAAGGAACTGCTCGACGCCGGCCTTCTGGACGGTTCGGCCATGACGGCGGGCGGCATAACGCTTGCCGAAGCGGTGAAGGACGCAAAGGTTTACGACAGTTCGATAATAAGGCCGGTATCCGACCCGTGGTCGAAGACGGGCGGACTGGTCATTCTCAAGGGCAACCTGGCGCCCGAAGGCGCCGTGGTAAAGAAGTCTGCGGTAGACCCCGCCATGTACAGGCACAGCGGGCCGGCAAAGTGCTTCGACAGCGAGGAAGACGCAATGCGCGCCATATCCTCGGGAAAGATAGTAAAGGGCGACGTGGTGGTCATACGCTATGAAGGCCCCAAGGGCGGCCCCGGCATGCGCGAGATGCTCACTCCCACCTCCGCCATCGTGGGCGCGGGGCTGGGCGCCGACTGCGCGCTTATAACCGACGGCAGGTTTTCGGGCGCCACGCGCGGCGCGGCGATAGGGCACGTCTGCCCCGAGGCGGCGGCGGGCGGGCTCATCGGCCTGGTGCGCGACGGCGACACAATAGACATCGACATCGAAAACTGCCTTATTAACCTGCGCGTGAGCAATGAAGAGATAGAAGAGCGCAGAAAGAATTTTACACCGCTGATAAAACCTGCCGAAGGCTACCTTGCGCGCTACCGTGCGAGCGTGACATCCGCCTCTGAGGGCGCCGTATTCAGAAGGAGCTGAGGCAAAATAAGCACAAAATATGCGCCGCTGCCGCCTTGAATCGGCAGCGGCGCATTGAAGTATCATAAAAATTTGCAGAAAATTGCATAAAAATGCGCACAAACATGCCGACAAAGTTTGTAATCGGCCATAATTTATAGTATAATATTATAAATTGCGGCAGGGCGGCCCGCGGCGCGGGCGGCAGCAGGCAACATAAAAGCACATACGCAACAGATCATCACCCAGGGCGCGCGCGGAAGAACGCGCGGCGCGGCGTGCCGCAATCATCACACCCGTAAGTCGGGAAATTTCGCGGCGGAAGGCTCCGCCATTCAGGAGATATAAATTGAAAAAAAGAAATTTACAGCTGTTTGCCGCCACGGCAGACGTGCTTAAAATAGACATAGAAGTATTCAACGCAGAGGTAAGGATAGTCAGCACTTCGGAGCCGAGGCTGTGCATGGAATATTCCGCGGGGCTGCGCCCCGCCATAGAGGAGCGCGAGGGCGCCGTGGTTTTAAGGCAGGGCAAGACGCTGTTTTACAGGCTGAAACACCCCTCCCTGACCGTGCACGTTCCCGAGTGCCTCGTGCCCGACATCAACATCACCGCAGAGCGCGGCAAAGTGACTATAACCGGCGGCATTTTCGGCGACGCCTGCGTAAAGGGCAAAAACATACACGCCCGCATAGACGGCGCGGCGTTTGAAAACCTGCAGCTGAAGGCAGACGAGCTGGATATGACTGCGGACGAAATAACGGTAAAAAATGTAGCCAACGCGCGCGCAGAGGGCGGCAGGGTGATGCTTGAAGGCGCCTACTGCAAGCGCGCCGACTGCCACGTTAAAAGGGGCAACATAGGACTGTGCGGTTCGGAGTGCGACTTTGCAATACTCAGCTCCGACGAAGGCAACATTTCGGCCATCATGCCGGGAAAGGAGAGCGATTACACGCTTGCCGTGAGCAGCGCCGCGCTCAGCGGGGCAAAGCTCAGCGGCGAAAACACCGCAGGTGCCAAATCGTTGCGCGCACGCGCGGCGAAGGGCTGCGTGCTGCTCGACTTCGAGAACGCTCCCCGCTTCGACGAGCGCGCCGAACTGTTCGGAGACGAGGCAGCCGAAGAGCAGCTTCACGCCTGAAAAATCGGGCGGCAATGCCGCCTAAACACATAATAACCCTACCGCAGGGCAGACTTGACGCCGCCCGCACGCGGGCAAGGAGGCCGATATGGCAATGACGATGTCGCAAAAAATTCTCGCGGCGCACGCGGGACTTGACGAAGTGAAGGCGGGACAGCTGATAGAGGCAGAACTCGACCTCGTGCTCGCAAACGACATAACCGGCCCCGTGGCCATAAAGCAGTTCGAAAGGGCGGGCGCCGAACGCGTTGCCGACCCCGGCAGGATAGCGCTGGTGATGGACCACTTTGCGCCCAACAAGGACATAAAGAGCGCGCAGCAGTGCAAGCTGTGCCGCGGGTTTGCCGCGGAGCAGGGCATAGAGAACTTCTTCGACGTGGGCGAGATGGGCATAGAGCATGCCCTGCTGCCCGAAAAGGGACTCGTAGGCGCGGGCGACCTTGTGATAGGCGCCGACAGCCACACCTGCACCTACGGCGCCCTGGGCGCGTTTTCCACGGGCGTGGGCTCCACCGACATGGCTGCGGGAATGATAACCGGCAGATGCTGGTTCAAGGTGCCCGCTGCGATAAAGTTCGTGCTGCACGGGAAACCCGCAAAGTTTATCGGCGGCAAGGACCTTATTCTGCACATAATAGGCATGACGGGCGTGGACGGCGCGCTGTATAAGTCGATGGAGTTTTACGGCGACGGCATAAAGCACCTTACAATGGACGACAGGTTTGCCGTGTGCAACATGGCGATTGAAGCGGGCGCAAAGAACGGCATCTTCCCCGTGGACGCGCAGACGCTGGAATACATGAACGGGCGCTTTAAGCGCAGCCCGCGCATATACATGGCGGACGACGACGCCGTTTTCGAGAGCGACTACGACATAGACCTTTCAAAGCTCACCTACACGGTGGCGTTCCCCCATCTGCCCGAAAACACAAGGACTCCCGACGAGTGGGGCGACGTGAAGATAGACCAGGTGGTGATAGGCAGCTGCACCAACGGCAGGATATCCGACCTGCGCACCGCCGCCGAAATACTCAGGGGCAGAAGGGTGCACAGGGGCGTGCGCACGATAATAATCCCCGCCACGCAGGAAATTTACCTGCAGGCAATAAAGGAAGGGCTTGCCGAAATATTCGTAAGGGCGGGCGCGGTGCTCTCCACCCCCACCTGCGGCCCCTGCCTGGGCGGGCACATGGGCATACTTGCCGAGGGCGAGAGGTGCGTCTCCACCACCAACCGCAACTTTGTGGGCAGGATGGGGCACGTTACCAGCGAGGTCTACCTCGCCTCCCCCGCCGTTGCCGCGGCCAGCGCCGTTGCAGGCAGGCTTGCCACACCCGAGGAGGTGCTCTGATGAAAGTACGCGGAAAAGTTTTCAGATACGGCAGCGATGTGGACACCGACGTGATAATACCGGCGCGCTACCTGAACACCACGTCGGAAGAGGAGCTTGCCGCGCACTGCATGGAGGACATAGACCCCTCCTTCGTAAAGAACGTAAAGCCGGGCGACATTATTGTTGCCGAAGACAACTTCGGATGCGGCTCCTCGCGCGAGCACGCGCCCATAGCCATAAAGGCGAGCGGCGTAAGCCTTGTGATAGCCAACAGCTTCGCGCGCATATTCTACCGCAACTCCATAAATATAGGGCTGCCCATACTCGAGTGCCCCGAGGCCATTGCGGCCATCTCCGCGGGCGACACCCTTACGTGCGATTTGGGCGAGGGGCTGATAACAGACGAGACCACGGGCAAAACCTTCCGTGCGGAGCCCTTCCCCCCGTTCATTCAGGAGATAATTTCGGACGGCGGGCTGATAAAGCACATAACCAAAAAATTCTGAAGACCGCAGGCAACGCCATGCGGACACGGTTGCAAACGGGGCGGCGTGGCGGCAGTATACCGCCGCGCCGCTTAAAATTTATGCCGCGCCGCCCTGCGCGGGAGCGCGCGCAAAAGAACTTTACACATTCAAGCGAGGTGTTACCATGAAATATAACATAGCCGTGCTGCCCGGCGACGGGATAGGCCCCGAGATCTGCGCGGGCGCGCTGAAAGTGCTGAAAAAGACGGGTGAAAAATTCGGGCACGAGTTCAGCTTTACCGAGCTGCCCATAGGCGGAGCGGCGATAGACGCATACGGCACACCGCTGCCCGACTTCACCGTTGAAGGCTGCCTTGCATCCGACTCGGTGCTGCTCGGCGCGGTGGGCGGTTACAAGTGGGACAAGCTGCCCGGCGACAGCCGCCCCGAAAAGGGACTGCTCGGCATACGCAAGGCGATGGGACTGTATTCCAACATACGCCCCGCAAAGCTGTGGAAGAGCCTTGCGGCCGCCTCGCCGCTCAAAAGCGAGCTTGTAAAGGACGGCATAGAGATAATAATCGTGCGCGAGCTCATCGGCGGCATATACTTCGGCGAGCGCGGACGGGGCAAAGAGAACGGCTTTGAATACGCCTGGGACACCGAAAAGTACTCCGTGCCCGAGATAGAGCGGATAGCGCGGATAGCCTGCGAACTTGCGATGAAGCGCGGCAAAAAGCTCGTCTCGGTAGACAAGGCCAACGTGCTCGAAAGCTCTCGCCTGTGGCGCAGGACGGTGCACGAATACGCCGCAAAACACTACCCCGAAGTGCAGGTGACCGACGTGCTCGTGGACAACATGGCGATGCAGATAGTAAAAAATCCCGCGCAGTTCGACGTGGTGGTCACCTCGAACATCTTCGGCGACATACTCTCCGACGAGGCGGCGCAGGTGACGGGCTCGATAGGCATGCTCGCCTCCTCCTCGCTCGGCGACGGAACGCGCGGGCTGTACGAACCGATACACGGCTCGGCGCCCGACATTGCGGGGCAGGACGTAGCAAACCCCGTCGCCACCATTCTTGCCGCCGCCATGATGCTGCGCGACAGTTTTTCGCTCCCCGCGGAATACGGCGCCATAGTCGCCGCAATAGAGAAGGTGCTTGACGAAGGTTACAGGACGGCGGACATATATTCCGAAGGTTGCAAAAAGGTGGGCTGCCGCGAAATGGCGCAGCTGATATGCGACAGAATATGACAATATAACTTTATAAATACTTTATATTTTGATAATATAACTTGTAATAATACCGCGTTGCGGCAATATTGAGAGGCATTATATGATAGAAGAGAATGTAAAGAAGCTGCTTGCGGAGATAGATGATAATCCCTTCGGGGAGAAGGTGACGCTCGTGGCGGCGGTAAAGACACAGACGGTAGAGGACATAAACCGCGCGATAGCCGCGGGCATCACCGACATCGGCGACAACCACGTGCAGGAGTTCAGGGACAAGTACGACGGCATAGCGGGCAACCCCCGCCGCCACTTTATAGGGCACCTGCAGCTGAACAAGGTGAAGTACCTTATCGGCAAGACCGACCTTTACCAGTCGGTAGACAGGTTCGAGCTTGCCGAAGAGCTTTCCAAGCGCAGCGAGCGCGCGGGCGTGACCTCGCGCTGCCTGATACAGATAAACATAGGCAACGAAGAGAGCAAGGGCGGCTTTGAATACGACGACGGCGAAAAGGTATTCAGGGCGATATCGGCGCTGCCCGCGCTTAAAATCGAGGGGCTGATGGCGATGCTTCCCTTCACCGACGACGAGGGCGTGCTGCGCCCGCTGGCAAAGAAGATGCGCGCGCTGTATGAAAGGCTGCGCGGCGAAAGCGGGGACATAAAGTACCTTTCCATGGGCATGAGCGGCGACTGGAAGCTGTGCGTGGAGTGCGGTTCCAACATGGTGCGCCTGGGCACATCCATCTTCGGCCCGAGGCACTACAATGTCTGACGGCAAATATAGAATTGCTTTTCAAAAAACGGCGGGCTGTTGCGCCCGCCGTTTTTGAGTTTTACATATGAAATTTACACCACCGACATGATCCGATTTTTATAGTAGTAATTTATCATTGCAAGAGTTTCGACGCTCATCCCGTTTTCGTACATCTCTTCCAATGAATGGAATCTGCTATCGGAATAATACAATAGTGAAAATCCGTCGCTGTACTGAAATTCCACGCCTCCTATTGTGTCGGTGTGAGGCGTAGCACCTGTATCCCACGGGCCGTTTACAAACATTACATATGCGGGTTCACCGCCAAAAACATCATAGCGACCATTTCCCAGAACTGCATAAATTTCCAGCGATATATCCTCGGAATCAACATATGTGTTATATTTGTCCTCCATATACTCGCATACTTTCACAGCCACCTCATCGGTCAGGGAATCTATGCTCAGGCGACTGAATATCCAATACAACGAATAATGCTTACGCAGGTCTATTACGTCGTTGCGGGAAAGCAGGCCCTGTTTATATGCCTCGGATAAACTGTAAAAATCCCCGTCGCAATATACTTCCGGCGACCACGAAGAGCCGTAAACGAAAAGCACGTTTGCAACCACTTCGTGCGTTAAAACCTGAGCCGAGCCGCTGCCCCTTTCATTCACCCACAGTGCATAGGCGTCGCCGTATACGCCGCGGATATCCACAAATACATTATCCGCTGTTGTATTGTGATTTTCGGCATAAGCGTTCTTTATGGTATCTATCGCCGAGGGATCGAAGCCCTCTTCGCAACCGTAATTCAGCCGATTGAAGCGGCGGTATACGTCCGCGACGTCTTCCCCGGAGAGAAATCCGTTCTCGTAAGCCTGCGCAACGGTATATAATTTTCCGCCGTTATAGGCGCGCACCTCGGCGCATGTAGGGAACACGAACTGCTTACCCGCCGCGGTAAACACCTTCATGTCCGGCGCAAGGTAGGAATTGAGTTCCACCACGGCGGTATAGCCGCCGTACACCCCGAAACTGTGCAGCACGCCGTCGGACGCCTCGTCAACCTCTTTATACAGCTCCTCTATCTCGGTTTCGAGGGCGTCGTCGTAGACGATGGGCTCCTGCGTGACGGCGGGCGGGTCCTGGTCCCCGCCGTCGGTATCCGTATCGGCGCCGGGCGCGGTTATTCCGCCGCTTTCGTCCTGTTCGGCATCGCCGCCCGCACACGCAACATGCGGAGCGCAAATGAGCATGGCGGCACACACCAACGCAAGCAATTTCTTCATATTCTGCCTCCTTGCCTATATTTTAATACCCATATGCGCATTTGTCAATATATGCATGTGCACATTGTATAATCGTGGCGCCCCTGGCCACTCGGCCCGTGGCGGGGCATATTTGTAAATAATTTTGTGCCGCAATCGTGGCTCCCCTGCCCAAGAGGAGGAAGTAAAGGAGGGGTTTGTACTAAAATTTACGCCGCAGCTTAAATACATAAAGCGCCCTGCAAGGTTTTCCTTGCAGGGCGTTAACATTATTGTGCCGAAAAAACGCAGGCGAAATTTGCTTCCGCCGTAAGGCATTTTTACGACATTATCTTTCACGGAAAAATTTTGCAAGCTGCTCGCAGCAAAAAATTTTTCGTGAGCTATTCCATATAATTCACGTTTCAAGCAGGGTTTCCCTGCGCAGAAAGCACCTGTTTGCTGCACAAGCAGGCTCACCGGAGGTGAATGGCGGTATTGAAAAACTGAACCTCCCGCACAGACCCTGTGCAAGAGGTTCACTCTTATACTATAAATAATCTGCGCCAAAAAACGCAAAGCGTTTTTATACTACGGACACACGAAAGGCTCACAGATGCGAGCAATACGCGAAGCGCGCGGAAGCTGTGAGTGAGTTTACTAAGACGTAAATGACCGAACAGAACCGTAAGCGCAACAAAGTAGTGCGACGCATATATGAGGCGGAAATTATTCTCCCTTGAAGGGAAGCAGCGCAGCCACGCGTGCGCGCTTGATGGCCTTGGAAAGCTCGCGCTGGTGCTTTGCGCAGGTGCCGCTCATGCGGCGGGGAACTATCTTGCCGCCCTCGGTGATGAACTTGCGGAGGCGTGCGGTATCCTTGTAATCTATCGCCTCGACCTTTTCCTGGCAGAAAACGCAGACCTTTTTGCGCGAGGACTTCTTATAATTCTTTCTTACGGGTCTCTCTTCCATAATATACTCCTTGAAATTTAAGCGGCGGTGCCGCGTTTGCGGGGACGCGCCCCGGATTTAGAAGGGAATGTCGCCGTCGTCGTCGAACGACTGCAGCGCGGGCTTCTTGCGCTCGGTATGGGCGGGAGCAGAATAGTCGCCGCCGTCCTCCTGCGCGCCCTTGGGGGTGAGAAATTCAACGTCCTGCGCGATAACGTCGACGGACATGCGCTCTACACCCTCCCTGTCTTCGTAAGTCCTGAGCTCGATATTGCCGAGCACGGCAACCTTATTGCCCTTTCTTGCATAGCGGGCGACCGTTTCGCCGAGGCCGCGCCATGCAGTTACGTTGTAGAAATCGGCCTTGCGCTCGCCGTCGGAGGAGCCGCTGCGGCGGTTTACGGCTATGCCGAAGCGGCACACCTGCACGCCGGACTGCGTTTCCGAAAGTTCGGGGTCGCGCGTTAAATTACCGATCAGAAATACTTTGTTCATTGTTGTCCCCTTATGCCTTGACTATCATTCTGCGAAGAACTTCGTCCGAAAGCCCGGCAATTCTGTCAAGCTCGTTTACTACGGCGGGTTCGGAGTTGAACTTCATGAGCACAAAAAAGCCTTCGCCCTTGTAGTTGATGGCATAGGGCAGCTTTTTGGAACCCCACTTGTCCGTAGAAACAAGTTCGCCGCCCATGGAAGTCACGATGCCTTCGAACTTGGCTACGAGGGCGTCTTTGGCTTCGTCTGCGACGGAATTGTCTAAAACGTACAGCATTTCGTAAGATTTCATTTTTTTACCTCCCGGTCTTATTCGGCATGCCGTTGTTTACGCATGCAAGGTAAGCGCCATGCGGCGCGCAGACTTACTCACGGTAAATCAGCTTTACAATATTACTATATAAAACAGGGAATGTCAAGCAAAATAAAAGCGGCGGCGCAAACTTTTGCGCCGCCGCATGCCGCTTTTTAAGTTAAGGATTCTGTCCGAAGTACGTGCCGAGCGCGCCTATCAGCTGAATAAATTCGCTTATGGTCAGGTCGCCGATCGTATCCTTGCCTTCGGGAACTTCGTAGCCGCCCACGCTTTCGAACCTGTCGAGGCTCATTGAAAGCGTGCCCTCGGAAGTTTCCGAGATTATACCCATCTCCATGAACCCGCCGAGCGTCGTCGTCCTGAGGTTGGCGGTGACGTTGAGCTGCATTTCGGCAATGTCGTTGATGTAATAGAGCTGCTCGCTGCCGCCCTCATAGAGGAACAGGCTCCATACGCCCGCCGTGGCGCCGTAGGTATAGTAGCCGGCGTATTCCTCGCTCCACGGCCCCTCGAGCTTGCCCGTGCCGTTCACGAGCTCGCCGCCCGTTGCATCGGTGTAATATATATAGTCCGTGCTGAACGTAGCCTCGGTTACCTGCATAAGCTCACCGCTGCCGGCATATATGTCTTCGGCGAACAGCTCCTGTATGCTGAGCGTGTTTATATCGTCCGCAAGGGAGTTTATGGTGGAATCCCTGAGCGCGTCGAGCAGAACGTTGTCCCCGTCTCCGCTGTCACCGAGCAGCTCGCCTATCGTCATATCGTCTTTAAGTCCGTCTATGCGCCCCACCGACTCGTCTACGGTGGTGTTGCAGCCCAGCTTTATGCCGCTGCCGTCGGCAGTTTCTTCAAGATAATACACATCGGTTATGACGCCGCCCTCGGTAACGACGTACGCTTCCTTGGTGACGGGATTGCCATCGGAATCGGTCACGGGTTCGCCGTCCTCGCCGAGGATATGGTATACGGCGGTGTGCGTTACGCCCTCGGGCAGCTGCATGCTGCCGTCCGCCGCCGTTATGCCGCTTATGCCGTAGACCATGTATGCCATCACCGCGTTATCCGCGGAAATATCGCCGAGCAGGTCGTCAAGGTATACCATGCCGATGGCGTTTTCGATAGTCATCGACTCCTCCTCGGAAATTTCGCCTATGGTGCGCGCATGCAGCACGACGAGCGCACCCTCGGAGTCGTAATAGTATCCGCCGGAGAGCTTTGCAGTCCCTTCGGAATAGAGCGTATATTCCGCACCGGAAGAAACGAACATTCCGTCCGCATACCGTGCCGCTTCGGCCGTGCCGTCTTCACCGACAGAATAGTAAAGGGCATACGAACCGTCGGAACGTGCCACGAGATACTCTTCCAGCCCCGCGCCGAGCGCCTGCCCGTCCTCCCTTATATATGCACCGTCTTCGTACGCGAACTCATCAGCGTAGAGCGCGGTAGCCGAGCCGTCTTCGACGGAATACATGACGCTGGCCCTGTCGCCGTATGCCACGGCGAGGTATACCGGGCTGGCAGCCACGTCGATGCCGGCTATCTGCATCACGGTCTCAACCTTTACGGACTGGCCGCACTCCCTGAAAAATTCGCCGAGACTTGCCACGGGAGTGGCCTTGAGCTGCTCCTCGTCTATTATTTCGCGCAGGTCTTCCTCTGTTATGTCATAACCGGCAAGAGCATTCGCCAGCGAGGAATAGATGCCGTCGATGAACGTGTCGCCGACGGGGAAGAGCGAGGTGAAATCGCCTATGGTGAGCTCATCCTTGCCCTTGTCCGCAAAACCTTTGAGCGTATCGAGAAGGTCGGTGACCTTTTCAACGCCGCCCTCTTCGACGTTGGTGTTGATATATATGTTCTTGCCCGTCTCTTCGTCGTAGTTGTCTACGCCCACGGTGGAAAGCAGATTGTCGATATCGGCGTTCAGCAGAAAATAGATGCCGCCGCCTATCAGCGCCGCTTCGACGATGATGGCGAACAGAAAGCCGAATATGAAGCACAGTATGCCTGTGAGCGCCTTTGAACCGCCCTTGCCTTTTGCCATAAATTACTCCCTGCGCAAAAAATGCGCGCCTTTATTCGTTACGGGCGGGGCAGACTGCCGCCCCGTTTATGCTTGCTTGTAACAATTATATAATATTCCGCGCGTAAAATCAACAGTTAGAGCGATTAAAAATTTGGAAATGCCGCAATTCGGCCTTACTCCCCCGAACCGTCGGAGAGCAGCCGCTCGGCGTCGTCCTCACCGATATCGGCCACCGTGCGCAGTTTGTTGGATATGGTGCGCGTGCGCTTGCCCGCTTCCTCGATGGTGTTCTGCGCCTCCTGCAGCTTTTTGCCCGTCTTTTCGAGCACTGCGGCAAACTTTTCGAACTGCACCTTGAAGGCGGAGAGCAGCTGCCACAGCTCGCCCGAACGCTTTTCTATCGCCACGGTGCGGAAACCCGTCTGCAGCGTGGAGAGCAGCGCGCTGAGGTTAGTGGGCCCGCACGCGAGCACGCGGCGCTTGCGAAGATAGGCGTCGAGCTCGGGCAGGCGCGCGATCTCGGCGTACAGACCCTCGAGCGGCAGATACATCACGGCAAAGTCCGTTGTAGAGGGCGGGAATATGTATTTGGAAGCTATGCTGTCCGCCTGCAGCTTTACCGCCTGCGCCAGCCTTTTCAGCGCCGCGGCGGCCTCTGCCTTGTCGGCTGCGTCGGCGAGGCGGATATACTCCTCCACAGGGAACTTGCTGTCCACCGGCAGCCACACCGTGCGCTCGTCGCGCGAGGGCAGCCTTATGGCGAAGTCGACCATGCCGTCGCTGCGGGGGTCGACCTTTACCGACGAGGCGTACTGGTTGGGCGCGAGCATCTGCGATAGCAGCGTGCCCAGCTGCACTTCGCCCCAGGTGCCGCGCAGCTTTACGTTGGAGAACAGCTTCTTTATGTCCGATACGCCCGCGGCGAGCGAATTCACCTCGCCTATGCCCTTATACACCTTTTCCAGCTGCTCGTTTATGGCGGAGTAGCTCTTCGAAAGCGTGCCCTCGAGCGTGGCGGAGAGCTTCTGCTCCACCGAAAGGCGTATGCTCTCCACCCCCTTTGCCGTGCTGTCGGCAATGTAGCGGAGATCCTCGTCCAGCTTGCGCTTCATATCGTTTACCCTGCCCTCCTGCGCCTGCACGAGGCGGGAATTTTCGGCGACGGCGGCCTCCAGCTTTACCATCATGCGGGCAAGTTCCTCCAGCCTGCGCTCGCTCTGCCCGGCGGAACTGTTCTTTACTTTGAGCCCCACCGCTATCACCGCGATCAGGCACACAACGCCAACGACTATGGCTATGGCAACAAGTATATCGGTCATATCATGCCCCCTTTTTATCTGAAATAAGGTTGAGCGCCGCCGCTGTAAGCCTCTCCTTCGTGTTCAGCTGCGGCTGCACGGCGCACTCTCTGAGAAGTTCCTTTATTACCTCGCCGCACCGCTCCTTCGGCACACCCGCGGCTATCAGCCCGTCGCCGCGCACGGCAAGTTCGCGCGCGGAAAACGGCACGCCCTCTGCCACCATGCGCGCCTCGATATCCCGCCACTTTGACACGACGGGCGCGACGGAGAGGTCGTCCTTGCAGGCGGAGTAGTCGGCCTGCTTGAGCTCCATGAGCTGCCCGAATATGTCGTGATTGGCGGCTATCACGCGGCGCACCTTGCTTTCGCGCGCGCGGCAGTCGAGGTCGTACATGTGCAGCGCAACCAGGCGCGCGGTCACCTCCGCGAGCTTTTTGGGCGCTTTGAGCCGCGCCATTATCTCCCGCGTTATGCGCTCGCCCTCCACCTCGTGCCCGTGATACCTGCCCGTATTGATATGGCAGTACGGCTTGCCGACGTCGTGCAGCAGCGCGGCGAAGCGGATATCGCGCGGAGCGTACTTTGCGCAGCGCAGCGAATGTTCGAGCACGTCGTGGTCGTGAAAGTCGGGGCGCTGGGCCATGCCGTCGCCCGCGGCAAGTTCGGGCAGCACGAAGGAAAGCACGCCGCTGTCGCGCAGCACGCACAGCGCCAGATAGTGCCCGTAGCGCACGCCGTACTTTTCGTCGGCGAGCAGTATGGCGCGAAGTTCCGAAAATATGCGCTCCGCCGAGATGTCGCGGATGAGCGGGGCGTTTTCCCTTGCGCCTTCGAGGCAATCGCCTGAGGGAGCAAAGCCCAGCATGCCGCACATCCTCGCCAGCCGCATCAGGCGCAGCCCGTCCTCGCCGAACACCTTGCCCGCGGGCGCAACCGTGCGCACCTTTTTTTGGCGTATGTCGGCCATGCCGCCGAGCGGATCGACAAATCGGCCCGCACATATATCGTAATAAACGGCGTTGCAGGTGAAGTCCCTGCGGCGGGCGTCGAGCAGGATATCGTCGGTGAAATATATCTGCGCGGGCACATGCTCGCCTCGCACATACCTGTCCGAGCGGAAGGATGCGAACTCGTACTCGTCACAGCCTAAGCGCAGCTTTACCGTGCCCGTATTCTTATAGACGGAACACACCGAAAACCCGCACTCCGCCGCGATCGCGGCAAACTTTTCGGGCAGGGCGGGGGCGCAGATATCGTAATCGCGCCTTACAGGCTGCAACCCGGCAAGATATTCGCGGCAGGTGCCGCCCACTACATACAGCGGAAAGGGACATATATCCGCAAGTTTTTTAAGCCCTTCGGGCAAAATTTCGCGCACTGTGCGGCCTCCTCCTTTTCAAGTTATTATACCAGCAAAACAAAATTATTGCAATTATAAATTATTTGGTATATAATGTTTTTGGCTCCGTGCCGCACATGAGGATAAGATATGGCCGTTCACATAATAGTAAACGCCGCCCGCACGGGCGAAAAGAAGATAGCAAAGGTCTGCGCGCGCTTTGCCGCCGCAGGCGTACAGACAGAGGTGCACCGCACCCTGCGCAAGGGGCACGCCGCCGAGATGGCAGCGGAGCTTACCTCGCGCGGGGAAAGGCTGACGATAGCGGTGATGGGCGGCGACGGCACGCTGCACGAGGTGCTCAACGGCGTGCGCGACTTTGAAAACTGCGCGCTGGGGCTGCTGCCATGCGGAACGGGCAACGACTTTGCCGTAGCGGCGGGCATACCCAAAAACCTGAACAGGGCGGCGGACATAATAGCCCGCGGCACACCCTCGAAGACGGACTATATAGAGCTTTCGAACGGGCTTAAAAGCATAAACGCCGTCGGCATGGGCATAGACGTGGACGTATTGAAGCGCGCCTACGGCAGGGGCGACGTCGGCAAGGGAAAGTACCTTTCCGCACTTGTTTACTGCCTGAAGCACTTTGAAAGCTACAACTTTACCGTGGAGTACGACGGCAAAAAAGAAAAGCACTTCGGCCTGATAGCCGCGCTGGGCAACGGCAGGCAGATAGGCGGCGGCATAAAGCTGTTCCCGGAGGCCAAGCTTAACGACGGTTACATGGACATACTCATGGTGGACTACCTTTCGAAATTCAAGACGGTGTTCGCCTTTATAAAGCTGATGCTGGGAAAGATAAACGCCATAAAAGAGGTCACTTTTGCCAGGGTAAAGCAGGCGCGCTTTGAAACGGAGAAGCCGTGCTCCATCCAGGCGGAGGGCGAGATTTACGACGGCGTGACGCTCGACGCGCACATAGTGGAGGGCGGGCTGAAATTCTTTTTGCCCGCCGAAGGTTAAGGTTAATGCATGATCGAAAAATTTTACAGGCGGATGATAGACGGGCTGCCCTCGGCGGTGATAGTGGCCGACGGCAACCTTAAAGCGGTGTTCGCCAACGAAAAGTTCAGGCAGCTGTTCCCCTCGGCAAAAAGGCGGGGCAGCCTTGGCAGCTTTTTCTGCTGCGCGGAGGATACCGCACGCTGCGGCAGCTCGGGCTGCAGCAGGGACTGCACCGCGCGCGAGGCGTTCGAGGACTGCATATATTCGGGCACGGACGTGCAGCGGCGGGTATATCTTAAAGTGAAAACGGCCGAGGGCACGCGCGACGTTTCGTTCAGCCTGGACGTAAAGCCGCTGGGCGACAACATGTACATGGGCGTGATAGACGACGCCTACGAGCTGGAGATCGCGCGCGAGCTTGCCACCGCAAAGAACATACAGCAGCGGCTGCTGCCCGCGGGCAACTGGGCCGCGGGGCACAGCTATTCGTATATGTATATACCCTGCCGCGAGATAGGCGGCGACCTGCCCGACGTATATTCGATAGGCGATTCGGCATTCGGCATGATAGCCGACGTTTCGGGCAAGGGCATCTCGGCAGGCATGCTTTCGGCGTTCGTGAAGGCGGCATACGACAAGACGGAATTTTCGCCCGCGCAGGCAATACGCAGCCTGTGCCTGAAATTCAACGAGCTCAACCTCGACGAAAGGCACTACGTGACCGTGGCCGCCGTGCGCATAGACGGCGACAGCATCACCTATTCCATGGCGGGGCACAACGTGCCCATGCTGTTCAAGACGGCGGGCGGCATAACGCGCATGACGCTCAACTCCCCGCCCGTATCCAACTGGTTCGAAAACCCGACGTATTTCGAAGATACTCTCGCCTATTCGCGCGGGGATATCCTCGTTTTACTCACCGACGGCGTGACCGAGAGCCGTAACAGCCGCGGCGAAATGTTCGGCAGCGAACGCGCGATAAAGACGCTCTCCGTTTCGCGCACGGCCGACGAATTCATAAAGAACCTGCAGCGCAACTTAAAGGAGTTCTGCGGCGGAAAGTTCGACGACGACATAACGGCGATAGCGTTCGACCTGTGACAGGATAAACTCAACAGCGCAAAGCGCCGCGCGGCTTAAAGCCGCGCGGCGCGCTTATTTTTCATGAATGTGCTCACATGCTCTCTTCAAGGGTTTCCTTCACCTCTTCGGGCGAAAGCACCTTGTAACCGCCATCCATTATGAGCGTGGACTTAACGATGCCGTCGAGCATATCCTCCTTTACTCCGAGGTCGGAGAGGTTCATCACCAGCCCTATGCGGCGCATCCAGGCCTCCATCGCCTCAAGGCCCTCGTTTGCAATGGTCTCGTCCGTCTTGCCCGCGGCGGTCACGCCCCAGACGTTGGTGGCAAAGCGCACAAACTTTTTGAGTCCGTAGGGCATTATGTGGCGGTAGTATGCCATTGATACCGCCGAGAGGGTCATGCCGTGAGTGGCATCGGTGTGCGCGCCGACGGCCTGGCCTATCATGTGCACCTCCCAGTCGGTGGACTTGCCCTTGGCGATGAGCGTGTTGAGCGCCCACGTGGCCGTCCACATTATGTTGGAGCGAGCCTCGTAGTCGAGCGGGTTCTTTACGGCTATCTCAGAGCTCCTGACGAGCGAACGCATCAGCCCCTCGGCGATATAGTCGGAGGTGTTGTCGTCCCCGCCCGAGAAATACTGCTCCATTATGTGCGACATTATGTCGAAGAAGCCCGCAGTCATCTGATATCTGGGCAGGGTGAAGGTAAATTCGGGGTCGAGCACGGAAAACTTGGGGAAGACGTTTTCGCCGAACACGTGGCCTATTTTAAGTTTCTGCGCGTGGTTGGTTATTACCGAGCCGCCGTTCATCTCGCTGCCCGTACCCACCATGGTGAGCACGCAGCCGACGGGGATTATTTTGCAGTCCTTATCCACGTCCTCAAAGCGGATAAAGTACTTTTCCCAGGGGTCCTCCTTGCAGTTGACCGATATGGACACCGCCTTGGAGTAGTCGCACACCGAGCCGCCGCCCACAGCGAGGATGAAGTCGGCCTTTGCGTCACGCGCGCGCTGCACGCCCTCGTAAAGTTTTTCTACCGTGGGGTTGGGCATTACGCCCGCGTCCTCGTACACTGTCTTGCCGCACTCGTTGAGCACGGCCATCACCCTGTCGTAAATGCCGTTCTTTTTTATAGAGCCGCCGCCGTACACAAGCAGCACGTTCTTGCCGTACTTGGGCAGCTCCTCTTTAAGCCCGTCGAGGGCATTTTTGCCGAAATAAAGTTTTGTGGGGTTGCAGTAAGTAAAATCTCCTAACATCTGTCTCTCCTTTGGCGGGAACCCGCCCGTATATTTATTTTTACACCGTGCGCGGCCCGCTCAAACGCGCGCAAAAAATTTCCGCCCCGCTCAGAGCCTCTTTACCACCCTTGCGGGCACGCCCGCCGTCACGCAGTTTGCGGGGACGTCCTTTGTGACGACGGCCCCCGCCGCCACCACGGAATTGTCGCCTATCGTGACTCCGGGCAGAATGGTCGCGTGCGCGCCCACCCACACGTTCCTGCCGAGCGTCACCTTTGCCGGTATCATGCTCGCCCTGCGTTCGGGCATAAGGTCGTGATTTAGCGTGGCGATGACCACCTGATGGCCGATCATGCAGCCGTCGCCCAGCTCTATGCCGCCCTGGTCCTGAAAGCAGCAGCCCGAATTTATGAACACGTTCCTGCCGAGCTTTATGTTCCTGCCGAAGTCGGAATATATGGGCGGGAACAGGCCGAAGCCCTCGTCCACCTCGTATCCCACCAGCTCCGACATCAGCGCGCGAAGCTCTTCGGCGGTGTGGCAGCCCGCGTTTATTTCCGCGGTGACGCGCTGCGCACTGCGCGCGGCGCCGTGCATGAACAGGTGCGCCTCGCTGCCGCCTTCGATATATCCGTCCGAACTTATCTTTTTTCTGTACTGCTCTATATCCACAGCAAACCTCCGCCTTAAACCCGGGTACTGCCGAATAATATAATACCTGCGCGCAATTATGTCAAATGCCTATATGCAATACCAAATCATACTTGACAGGCATGGGCTTTTACTCTATAATAAAGTAAAAAGGGCCCGCAGGCGGGCGCAGAGGTGAACATGGAACTGAGGGAGCTGAAATATTTTCTTGCAGTCGCGCAGGAGGGCAGCATATCCGCCGCGGCGGAATACCTGTTCATAACGCAGCCCAGCCTTTCGCGCCAGATGCAGCATCTCGAAAGCGAGGTGGGCGGCCCTCTGTTCGTGCGAGGCAGCCGCAGGATAACGCTTACGGAGCGCGGGAGACTGCTAAAAAAACGCGCCGAAGAGCTTCTGGAACTCTACGGCAAGACGTTGGCCGAAGTGAGCACGCCCGCCAAAGACGTGAGCGGCGAGGTGTTCATAGGCGGCGGCGAAACGCCCGTGATGAGGTATGTAGTGCGGGCGGCGCTGAATGTGAGCCGAATGCACCCCAAGGTGAAGTTCCACTTTTTCAGCGGCGACGCGCCCTCCGTGATGGAAAAACTCGACAAGGGACTGCTGGACTTCGGAGTGGTGATAGACATCGCCGACCTTTCGCAGTACAGATCGCTGCGCCTGCCCGAGGGCGACGCGTGGTCGGCCATAATGCGCGCAGACGACGAGCTTGCGGAGCGGGAATGCGTCACCCCGGCAGACCTTGCGGGGAAAAAGGTGGTGTGCTCCGACCAATCATACGTGCGCGGGCTGATATCGGGCTGGATGGGCGTGCCCGCCGAGGACCTCGCCGTTGCGGCGACATACAACCTGGCGTACGTAGGTTCGCAGCTGGCGGCCGAGGGCGCGGGCTATGCGCTGTGCCTGGACGGGATAATCAACACCGAAGGCACGGGGCTGGTCTCGCGCAGGCTGACGCCCGAAATAATCACCCACGCAGACGTGATATGGAAAAAATACGGCATGTTTTCGCGGCCGGCCGAACTGCTGCTTTCCGAGCTGAAAAATTTGTGCGGAAAACAGAAGTAGCAACGGCTGTATTTCAGGCATATATGCGGGGCAATTTTGTTTTACATGCCGCATCGGGTTGACATTTCGCCCGCGCGCGGTTAAAATATCCTGTGACGGTATAGGATCCGCCCGTCCGAAGATGCGGACGCGGGAAGTACGCTACTGTGGTGGAATTGGCAGACACGCCGGACTTAGAATCCGGTGCCGTAAAAAGCTTATCGGTTCAAATCCGTTCAGTAGCACCATGCACGGGGCAGCTTCGGCTGCCCTTTTTTTTGCGCACCGCGGCATGCTTACGACAAAAACGTGCGCGCATATGCCGCAATCATTCACATATGCACGCGTTGAAATGCACATATGTGCAGTCGCTTTATCCGCGGGCGAAGCGGTCGGTCACCGCGGTGAGCGGCACGAACAGCAGGCACACCGATACGATGACGCACACCACCTGCACCGTGAGCACCGGAAACGAGGAGTAGAAATACCCCGCAGAGGCGGCGGAAAACAGCCCCCACCCCATAAAGAGCGGAGTGATTACATCGTCGAGCAGCGTAAAAGCCACGGTGAACGCCGCCGCCACCGAGGCGCAGAACGCCGCCGTACAGAAACCGCGCGCACGCCCGGCGCCGCGCGCACGGAGGGCAGACAGCACGTCCAGGGCGACCGTAAGCAGCAGGCACAGCGCGCAGATCGTCCACAACAGCGCATCGACCATGGCCTTTGCAAGCCGCGACACCTTTACGAGCCCGAGCGCAGCGCACGCGCCGCTTGCCGCGGAGAGTGCAAGCAGCACGACGTTGACGCACGTGAGCGCAAAAGGCGAGGGGCCGCCCCGCCTGCGCCACGCGCCGCCGACTGCGCCGAAAGTTGCGGCAAATGCCGGGTAATAGATAAGGTAGAGCACGATGACCTGAGGCGAAAACCCGAACAGCAGGCAGCGCAGCAGTGAAAAGCTTACCGCCGCAAGCATGCCCGCCCTTACGCCGAACGACCAGCAGAAACACAGCAGGAGCACGGTCACTACCTCCACCCCCGCCACCCACGACAGCGCGTATTGCAGCGCTATGAGCAGCGCCACAACTACCGCCACCGCCGCTGCCTCGGCGGCAGGCGAGCGGCGTCCGCCGCCGTTGAACCGCGCCACGGCTTAAAAGGTCACATATACGGCGGCGTAGGCGTAGCCCTCTATTACGGGCATAAGCTCCAGCCCGTATGCACACGAGACAAGCTGCCTGCCGTCGTAATCGTATGTGCCCCACTCCGCGTTGCCGTAGATCTCGCCGTCAAGCTCCGTAAGATCGGAATAGAGCATCCAGCAGCTCGAATAGTCGGACGCATTGCTCACCCCGTTGAGCTCCGCAAGCATGGAGCCATCCATGGAGTAGGTTATTATTCCCTCCTCCTGCAGGCCGTCGAAATAGTCCCTCCACGACATGTCGCCGCTTATATCTTCGGCCACGAACACCACGAGCTCTTCGCTGCTCACCTCTGCATAGTAGTTGGCCTCACCGCCGCCCGCACAGCCCGCAAACACGAGCACGGCAAGCGACGCCGCAAGTAAAAACTTTTTCATCGATACCTCCGTAATTGCAAATATAACTTTTCATAAATTCAAATTTTAACAGTATTATTGCACATATGATTTTGCATTAAGTTATAACTGCGCAGCAGCAAAAAACTCCGTAAAATAAAAAATGCGCAACCCGAGAGGTGCGCAAAACCCGCCCGCAACAATGTTGTTGCAGGCTGAAAGTCCGCCTTTCCGCGTCCCCTCGGAAAATGCAAAACCACGGCGCGTGAAGGCAGGTCTTCCGGCTTACAACAGCGGTTTATGGCACGCCCTCCTTCCCGCGGGAGCAGTGAAGGGCGGCGCCGCTGAAACGGCAGCGGGGGCTGCGGGGCAATTGGCCCAGACTTCCCTATTGAACGCCCTTATCTTGTCGGGGCGTACCTGCACGGCTGTACATTTTTACATATTATAATATGCGCGCCCGAAAATGTCAAGCGCCGGGCGGAATATCCGGACGGCGGAGCGAATATACTTTATCCGTTGACATACCCCCGCACGGTGTGCTACAATTATAGAACAATAAATTTGACTGCGGTGATGAGATGGACGAACAAAACCGGGAGCCGGATGAGCAGCCCGAACAGGCGGAGCCCGACCTGAAATACCGGAGCCCGAAGGAAGCCGCAAAGAGCGGCATTCTTGGGCTTTTTATAGGACTTGCGGTGATAATACCGGGAGTGAGCGGCTCGGCAGTGGCCATAATCATGAAACTGTACGAAAAGCTGCTCTATGCGATAGGCAATTTATTGGGGCAGTTCAGAAAGTGCGCCCTGTTTTTGCTGCCGGTGGCGGTCGGCGCGGTCGTTGGATTCGCGCTCGGTTTCTTTGCGGTAAAAATTTTGCTGGACGTGGCTATGTTCGCCGTAGTCGCGCTGTTTGCGGGACTGATGACGGGCGCGCTGCCCGCAATTAAAGACGAGATAGCACGCGAAAAGCACACCCCGCTGCGCATAGCGCTGTTCGTTGCCGGACTGCTGGTGCCGCCGGCGATATCGCTCGTAGCAGTCTTTCTGGGCTCGGAACGCAGCATAGACGATCCTAAGATATACGAATATTTCATATATGTTCTGATAGGCTTTGCGGTGGCGCTGACGCAGCTGGTGCCGGGACTGAGCGCGACGGCGCTGCTGATGACGACGGGGCACTACGTCCCGCTGGTGGATTCGGTAAGCCTGACGTATTGGAGCGAAAATCCGGCCGTGTTTGCCGTATACGCCTGCCTGATAGTCGGATTCGTTGCGGGGCTGCTGTGCTTTGCAAAGCTGATGAGCCTGCTGCTGGAACGCTACCGGGCAGCCGCATTCCATGCCGTGGCCGGGCTTGCGATAGGCTCGGTGATAACGATGTTCTTCAATCCCGAGATGTATGCGGAATATCTCGCCTGGGCGGGCGGCGAGAGGTTCAGCCTCGACCTTGCGCTGGGCGTAATACTGTTTGCGGCAGGCGTCGCCGCAGCCTACATGTTCGTGCGATTCCAGCGCAAAAACAAACTGCCGCTGCAAAACAAATAAATGATCGATCGGGGCCGCGCGCCTGCAAAATTGCAGGCGCGCGGCCCTTTAATTGTATTCGGAACAAAAATATCATCCGAGCGCATATGGACAGATGCGGCGGCATGCAAATATAAAATCGGTCAGATGCGCCTTTTAACGTAGCGAGCGCGGCAGTCGTCTATGCAGAAGCAGCCCAGAACGCCGCTGAGATATACGCCCGTGTCGAGGCGGATCTTATAGTA
>ERZ1643246.1385-NODE-1385-length-26550-cov-8.809398_pt1 | contig 26550 bp, 26 predicted proteins | sample MGYA00579265_ERZ1643246 | MGnify/ENA primary metagenome ERZ1643246 (study PRJEB29033, sample SAMEA4952261) | chicken gut metagenome | biome: Broiler Chicken; feature: Gastrointestinal Tract; material: Caecum | place: Ireland | collected 2018 | study: Broiler...
CTAAGTTTGCCTAAGTCTCTTTCACAGTCGCCGTTATCAATCTTCCTCTGCCCGCAGATTGTGCATCAGATCAGACGTATTCGTTCGCTTTTCCAGGTGTTTCCAATCCTGAGACGGAACGATAAATGCTCATACAAACCGGTAGAAGCCGGGACATACTTCCGAATAACCACGCCATACAGAGGGGAACTAAATCATCCTTTTTCTTGCCGGGAACCGTTTCCGGTTATAGAGATTTTGCGTATTGGGCTGTAATAGGTAAAACGTCAAAAACGGACAGATACAGTTCATTTGCGGATTTAATCCTTGCGTTTGAAATTCAATTTTCGGGCTGGGAAAGAAAGCAGCCGGGAGGCAGATACTTTATCAGTCCGGAAAATCGAAATTTATATTCATATTTTGCTGACCGCCACATATATTGTGTAAAGAGGTGGACAAGATGGAAAGAAGTGATAGAAGAGAGAAAACAGGCAGATATGAACAGATATTGGGCATTCTTGCCAAAAGCATCAGAAAAGTGATAAGAGAAGAAACAGACAGTCTTGACGGACTGCAGGAGATACGCCTCCGGACAGGACAGCCCATACGGATTGTCCGCTGCAACAGGGAGAAGATACTGCCGACGGAGGCGGAACCCCATATTATTACAAAAGAGGAATTGAGGGAGACGATGGACTATATAAGCCATTTCTCCCTCTATGCATATGAGAATGAACTTCGGCAGGGATTTCTGACTGTGGAGGGAGGGCACAGAGTAGGCGTGGCTGGAAAAGTGATCATGGAAAAAGACAGAGTAAAGAATATCCAATACATATCGTCAGTTAATATCAGAGTTTCCCATGAAGTAATCGGGTGTGCCGACAGTCTGCTTCCATATATCACAAAAAATATGCAGATATGTCATACACTGATTATTTCACCCCCGTGCTGCGGCAAGACCACATTAATCCGGGATCTGATCCGCCAGATATCTGACGGAAACAAATATGTAAAAGGATGTTCCGTGGGAGTTGTCGATGAGCGTTCGGAGCTGGGCGGCTGTTATCTTGGAATTGCCCAGAATCATCTGGGATCAAGGACAGACATACTGGACTGCTGTCCCAAAGCGGAGGGAATGATTATGCTGATCCGCTCCATGGCTCCCCAGGTAATTGCGGTTGATGAAATCGGTACAAGCGAAGACATTCATGCGATAGAGTATGCGATGCAGTGCGGCTGCAAGCTGATTGCAAGCGTACATGGTCTTGATATGGACGAGGCCAAGAAGAAACCGGTTCTCGGAGAGATGATACGCAGAAGAATGTTTGAGCGGTATGTAGTGCTCGGGAACGGTGTGCATCCCGGAGAGATCCGGGGAATCTATGATGAGCGGGGGAGTGTGCTGTGCAGAGAGTGATAGGCGCTATTCTGATTCTGACGGCGACCAGTGGAGCAGGATATGTTTACTGCCGGGATCTGAAAACTTATCTTGGCAGAATGTTATACCTGAGATATATATTCAGCCTGATTAAGGGAGAGATCGGTTATACCCATGCTCCTCTGCCTGAAGTGTTCCGGGAAGTGGCCGGTCGTATAAAAAAACCGTACTGTATATGGCTTCTGGAAGCCGCAAATGATCTGGAGACGAGAGAAGAGACAGGATTTGCAAGAGTCTGGAACCGTTGTGTTGACCGGTATCTGAAGCCTCTGGAATTAAAGACGGAACATTCAATACTGATCAAAGAGCCCGGCACGTTTCTGGGCAGTCTGGAGAGAACCACATTAGATCATACTCTGCAGATGTACCTGAATCGTTTGGATCTGGAGATAGAGAAGATTCGGGAGGGACTTGCTGCCAAGATGAGGATAGGAAGATGTCTGGGGGTGATGAGCGGCATTTTTCTTATTGTAATCCTGATCTGAGATGGGAGGAGACATGGACATTAATCTAATCTTTCGAATAGCGGCGGTAGGAATACTTGTATCCATCTTAAGTCAGGTATTAAAACACAGCGGAAGAGAGGAGCAGGCTTTTCTGGCAAGCCTTGCAGGACTGATACTGGTTCTTACATGGGTTCTTCCCTATATTTATGATCTGTTCCAGACCATCCGCAGATTGTTTGCATTGTAACGGATCAGGGATGAAGAATCCGGACAGATGCATTGGCCTTTAATAGCTTGTGGAGTATGGCAGATACCGGGAATTAAGAAAAAGGAGGAGGGGACAGAATTGAGCATGATACAGGCGGGGCTTATCGGAGTGATCGGCGCAGTCCTGGCTATACAGCTGAAGGCCGGGCGAGCAGAGTACGGCATCTATGTCTGTGTAGCTGCAGGTGTGATTCTCTTTTCCATGATTGTAGACCGGCTCGGGATCTTCATACGGACAGTAGAGCAGATTACATCTTATATTAATCTGGATGCTGAATATCTGGCCACACTGTTTAAAATGATCGGCGTTACTTATATTGCCGAATTCTCAGCCGGTATCTGCAGGGACGCAGGGTATCAGACACTGGCCGGGCAGATAGAGATCTTCGGAAAGCTCACGATACTGGTAATGGGGCTGCCGGTACTCCTTGCACTGCTGCAGACGATACAGGAGTTCCTGTCATGAGAGGAAAGCCAGGGAGAATTCTGTTTACTATGCTTCTGGTCCTTCTTGTATTCGGACTGGGGACCAAAATTGTGGAGGCTTCAGAGAACGATGATATGCAGCAGAGTGATGACGTTCAGGAAGAAGTTCAGAATGCCCTTCTCTCGGAGTTCGATTTCAGCGGAATCGAAAAAAGCCTGAACCGGATGTTCCCTCAGGAGAAGATTACCTTCAGTGAGGTTGTTTCTGCCCTGATGTCCGGAAATATGGAGAAGACAATCCGGATATTTCTAGGGTTTCTTGGCGATCAGGTGTTCTATGAATTTAACTATAACCGACAGAACCTTGTATACGTGCTGCTTGTAGCATTGACTGCCGCAGTGTTCAGCAATTTTGCCGGAGCGTTTAAGAGCAGACAGATATCCGATATCAGCTTTTACATTATGTATATGCTGCTGATTACATTATGCCTGACTTCCTTTCGGACGTCCGCAGTGGGACTGGAGGAAAAACTGTCCATGCTCGTGGATTTTATGCGGGTGCTCTGCCCAAGCTATTTCCTCGCAGTAGCATTTGCTTCCGGAAGCGTGACTTCCATTTTTTTTTATAATGTGATTCTCTTCCTGATTTATGTAGTGGAACTGGTGATTGTACGTTTTTTGCTTCCTGTTGTCAATATTTACATTATGGTTCTGGTGCTCGGCAATCTGACCGGGGAAGATTTTCTGTCGGAATTTGCAGGCCTGATCAGGAAGATTGTGACGTGGACACTGAAAACACTTCTGATCTGTGTAGTCAGTGTGAATGTAATACAGGGGCTGCTTGCCCCTGCGATCGATGCGGTTAAGAGGAGTGCCCTTACACGTACCGCTGAGGCGCTTCCGTGGGTGGGAAATGCCGTTGGCGGAGCTGCCGAGATTGTTCTGGGAACGGCGGTTCTTATTAAAAACGGGATCGGAATGGCCGGTGCCGTGATCTCGGTTGCTATTTGTGCAGTACCGATTCTGCAGATGCTGATTATGGCGTTTATGTATAAGCTTGCGGCTGCTCTTGTTCAGCCGGTATCCGATAAAAGGATTACCGCCTGTATCAGTGGAGTAAGTGAAGGGTACGAAATTATGGTCAGGATAATTTTTACAACAGGTATGCTTTTCCTGCTGACCGTTGCGATCGTAGCGGCATCCACTTCCTGAGGAAAGGGGGCTCTTATGTTTCAGCAGATTTACGGATGGATACAGAACATTACGGTATATCTGATTGTCACGGCGGCCGTGCTGTATGCAGTACCGGGGAAGGATTACGGGAAATATATAAAATTCTTTACAGGCCTGATACTGATCCTTCTCCTCGCGACACCGGTTTTGAGCCTGACCGGTATGAAAGGAACGTTCAAGGATATATACAAAAGCAGCGAATATGAACTTCAAAAAAGAGATATCGAGAATGTGGAGGAACTTTACAGAAATTCGGGACTGGCAGATTATATATCCGGCGGAGAGAGCGGCCAAGAAACGGGTGAAACAGAAGATGCAGAAAGAATGCATGGGACAGGACAGATCAGTGTGGGGGAGATAGAGATTGGAGAAAAATAAATGGAAGGAATGGTTTTCAGATCTGCGGTCAGGGAAGAAAATTCCGAAGAAAAACCATCTTCTTATCCTGTTTCTGACAGGCCTGCTTCTTTTTATCGCCGTAGTACCGTTTCCCTCTCCAGAAAAAGATGAAAGCGAAAATGAAACTTCCATATCCGCAGGAAGCGTTTCAGAAACGGATATGGGGGAATATGAGACATATCTGGAGAAAAAGACAGCTGATATTCTGAGACAGGTGGATGGTGTTGGTGAAGTGACTGTTATGATCACCCTGAAATCAGGCGGGCAGAAGATTATTGAAAAAGACCAGTCCAGCACATCCCAGACTACAGAGGAATCCGACAGCGCCGGCGGCGTCCGCACTGTAGAGGATACCGTTTCGGATAAAACAAGCATCTATGAACAGCAGTCGGACGGTTCGTCAGTTCCTTATGTGAGTAAAGAATTGTCACCGGAGGTGGAAGGCGTTGTTGTAATTGCAGACGGAGGCGACAATGCTGTGACGGCCAAAAGTATAACCGAGGCGGTTCAGGCATTATTCGGCGTAGAAGCGCATAAGATTAAAATAATGAAACGGGCCTGATACATAAAAGGAGGATGGAGAAAGTGAAACGGCTGTTGAAAAAAAATCAGATTATTATCGCGACATTGGCGGTGATGATCGCTATTGCCGGATACCTGAATTATTCCGGCATACTGTTCGGAGAAAACGAGGATGGTACGGCAGAGGCAAATGCGGATCTGGCAAATCAGGAACTTCTGGATATCTCGGAAGATGATATCGAAAGTTCTACCGAAGATATCGAAAGCAATGATTCGGATGTGGAAGGGACGCCCGGCGAGGCGGTTCTGACAAGCGGCTCTGCTGAGACTACAGTGGCACAGGCAAAGGTGACAAGAGAACAGGTGAGAGCCGAGAATAAAGAGACCCTTCAGGGAATCATTGATAATACAAATCTGAGCGATGCAGAAAAGCAAAGTGCGGTTGACCAGCTCGTGCAGATGACAGAGATCGCCGAACAGGAGGCGGCGATCGAAACACTGATGGCCTCAAAAGGATTTTCAGAATCTGTCGTCAGTCTGGATGCCGATTCGGCAGACGTAGTGGTAAAAGCAGATGAACTTACGGACGCAAACCGGGCACAGATCGAAGATATTGTCACACGAAAGACGGAGATAGCCCCGGAAAATATTGTGATTACGCCGATCCGCGAGTGAGATATTTATGTAGTGTGTACTGGGAATTTTGTATTGCACGTGATATAAAAAACGAGTATAATAGCGTCGGTATATATCGACGGCGGAGAATCCTGCTGTGCGGGATTCTCTTTTATGCTGCTTACAATAGAAACAGGGGTAAATTATGTCTGATATTAGAAACGAAATAAAAAAGAGAAGAACATTCGCCATTATCTCTCATCCGGATGCAGGTAAGACTACTCTTACAGAGAAATTCCTTCTCTACGGAGGCGTCATCAATACAGCAGGTTCGGTAAAGGGAAAAGCGACGGCAAAGCACGCAGTGTCTGACTGGATGGAGATTGAAAAGGAGAGAGGTATCTCAGTGACATCTTCGGTTCTGCAGTTTAATTATGACGGATACTGTATTAATATTCTGGACACGCCCGGACATCAGGATTTCTCGGAGGATACTTACCGTACTCTTATGGCTGCGGATTCGGCGGTTATGGTGATCGATGCGTCAAAAGGCGTGGAGGCACAGACGAGAAAACTTTTCAAAGTTTGTGCTATGAGACACATTCCTATTTTTACTTTTATTAACAAAATGGACAGAGATGCGAAGGATACTTTTGACCTTCTGGACGATATTGAAAAAGAACTGGGAATTCCGACCTGCCCTGTTAACTGGCCGATCGGATCAGGAAAAGCATTTAAAGGCGTCTATGACCGACAGGAAAAGGAAGTAGATATTTTCTCGGATACAAGAAAAGGCACTTCCATGGGAGAGGTAAAGAAGGTTTCCATTAATAATCCGGAGGTGGACTGGCTGATCGGAACAGAGGCTAAAGTTACATTGGAGGAGGAAATCGAGCTGCTGGACGGAGCATCGGCGGAATTTGATCAGAAGCTCGTGGATGAGGGGAAACTTTCCCCGGTATTTTTCGGCTCTGCGCTGACAAATTTCGGTGTTGAAACATTCCTTCGCCATTTCCTGAAGATGACCACATCTCCGCTGCCGCGCAGATCGGATCACGGGGAGATCGATCCTATGACAGAGGAGAGTTTTTCGGCATTTGTATTTAAAATTCAGGCGAACATGAATAAAGCGCACCGGGACAGAATTGCATTCATGCGCATCTGTTCCGGTGAGTTCGATGCCGGAATGACTGTATACCATGTTCAGGGCGGAAAAGATGTCAGGCTGTCCCAGCCTCAGCAGATGATGGCAAGCGAAAGAAAGATTATTGATAAGGCTTATGCGGGAGACGTGATTGGAGTATTTGACCCCGGCATATTCTCCATCGGTGATACGCTGACAACATCAAAGGAAAAGTTCGCCTATGAGGGAATTCCTACTTTTGCTCCCGAGCACTTTGCAAGAGTCCGGCAGGTGGACACAATGAAGCGTAAACAGTTCGTAAAAGGAATCAATCAGATCGCACAGGAAGGTGCAATCCAGATTTTTCAGGAGTACAATACCGGTATGGAAGAGATTATCGTAGGTGTTGTGGGTGTCCTGCAGTTCGATGTACTGAAATATCGTCTGAAAAACGAGTATAACGTGGAGATTATTCTGGAGAATCTTCCGTACGAGCATATCCGCTGGATCGAGAATGAGAATATTGATCTTGATCATGTCAGCGGTACCTCGGATATGAAGAAGATCAAAGACTTAAAAGACCGGCCGCTGCTGCTGTTTGTTCACGAATGGAGCATCCGCATGACGCAGGAAAGAAACGAAGGACTGATCCTCTCGGAATTCGGACGTTCCTAGAAGGTTTCCCTTTGCAAACCGAGTGATCTTTGCTATAATGAGTGAAGAGATTAGACAAAACGGGAGGTTTTGAAGATGGCTAAGGACGAAAAGAACACTTATACGATACAGAACGAGGCAAGTCTCGGCGAAGTGAAGATTGCCGATGAAGTAGTTGCCATTATTGCAGCGCTGGCAGCTACGGAAGTAGAGGGAGTCGCTTCCATGGCCGGAAATATTACGAACGAAGTAATCGGAAAGCTTGGAATCAAGAATCTTTCCAAAGGCGTAAAAGTAGATGTCCTCGAGGGTGTGGTAACTGTATCGCTTGCACTGAATATTAAATATAATTACAGTATTGTAGATGTGACAGGAAAGGTTCAGGAGAAAGTCAAAAACGCCGTAGAGAATATGACAGGGCTTGAGGTTGCTGACGTCAACATCAAAGTGGCCGGAGTCGAGATGGAGAAACAGGACTGATCCGTTTGGGGTGTTATTGCAAATTGACCACCCGGTGTTGTATAATAGAGGATGTCGCAAGACATCCTTTTTCTATAGTTAAGACAGAAGGAGAAAATTACTATGACAAGATCAGAGCTGAGAGAGCATATTTTTAAAATGCTTTTCCAGATTGAGTTTAACGATGAGACAGATATGCAGGAGCATCTTCAGTACTATCTGGAGACACTGGAAGGAGCAAAAGACCAGGACAAAGCGTACATACAGCAGAAATACAGGGCTGTCAATTCACATACGGAAGAGATTGACAAGCTGCTGAACGAGGCTGCTAAAGGATGGAAGACTACAAGAATGGGGAAAGTTGATCTGACGATTCTGCGTCTGGCAGTTTATGAGATGAAGTGGGATGAAGACGTGCCGGAGAGAGTTGCCATCAATGAGGCTGTGGAACTGGCAAAGCGGTTCGGAGGAGAAAACAGTGCATCCTTTGTAAACGGAGTCCTCGGAAAACTGGCGAAACAGGAGTCCTGAAAATGAAAAATGTCTACACGGTGAGACAGGTCAATTCTTATATCAAAAATATGTTTGCACAGGATTTCATGCTCAGCCGCATCTATGTAAAAGGCGAAATATCCAACTGCAAATATCATACATCGGGTCACATATATTTTTCTCTAAAAGATGAGTCCGGCACGATTGCCTGTGTCATGTTTGCAGGCCAAAGGTCAGGGCTTTCTTTTCGACTGCAGGAAGGTCAGCAGGTAATTGTGCTCGGCTCGGTCAGCGTATATGAGCGGAACGGACAGTATCAGCTCTATGCAAGGGAAATCATGCTTGACGGCGCCGGTGCGCTTTACGAGAAGTTTGAGGCACTGAAGAAAGAACTGGAAGAGATGGGAATGTTCGCTCAGGAATACAAACAGGCAATTCCGAAGTACATCCGTACCCTTGGAATTGTCACCGCACCTACGGGAGCAGCAGTCCGTGATATTATCAATATTTCCGGAAGAAGGAATCCGTATGTGCAGCTGATTCTGTTTCCAGCACAGGTTCAGGGGGAAGGCGCTGCGGACAGTATTGTAAAAGGAATCCGCGCACTGGAAAAAAAGAATGTTGATGTTATAATCGTCGGGCGCGGCGGAGGAAGTATCGAGGATCTGTGGGCATTTAATGAGGAGAAAGTGGCAAGAGCTATCTTTGAGTGCAGCGTTCCTGTTATCTCCGCGGTCGGACATGAAACAGATACGACAATTGCAGATTTCGTGGCAGATCTGCGCGCACCGACCCCGTCTGCAGCAGCAGAGCTTGCAGTCTATGACTTCCGTGAGGCCAGAGAAAAGATGAATGCGTACAGGGAGTCTATATACCGGCAGATTACACTGAAGATCGCGGAAAAACGCTCGTTTCTGGAACAGCTGAAGATGAGACTGAATTATGCGCATCCGAGGCAGAAGTTAAATGAGAGCAGACAGTATTCGGCGGAGCTGGAGCACCGTCTCAGACAGAAAATGAAAGACAGACTGGACAAAGACAGGCACAGACTTGAAATATATGTGGAGAAAATGAAGAGACTTTCACCTCTTGACAAGCTGAGCAGCGGATATTCCTATGTGCGCGGTGCAAACGGAGAAAATATCCGGAGTATCCGGCAGGTAACAGAAGGATCAGAGATCGAGATCTATGTCCGGGACGGAAAAATCAGTGCGGAAATCACCGCAACTGAAGAAGTCAGTATATAACATTCGGGGAGGCGCAAATTGGAAGAGATAAAAAACGGGGCTGTAACTGAAGAAACAGCAGAGGATACAGAACAGAGGGAAAACCTTGAAGAAATGTTTCAGGATCTTGAGAAGGTAATCATGGCAATGGAGGACAGCGATGTGACGCTGGAGAAATCCTTTGACCTGTACAACAGAGGAATGGAACTCTTAAAAAAGTGTAACCGGACAATCGATGAAGTTGAAAAGAAAGTCCTTGTTCTGGATGAAGATGGAGAGACGCATGAATTTTAAAGAGGAATATCAGAAAAGAGTTGAATCAATCGAAGAAATACTCAAGAGGTATCTTCCTGCCAGGGAAGGGTATCAGGAAATTATCACAGAAGCCATGGAATACAGCCTGATGGCAGGCGGCAAACGTCTTCGTCCCATGCTGATGCGGGAATCATATGAACTCTTCGGAGGAAAAGGAAGGCTTGTGGAGCCGTTTATGGCAGCTATCGAGATGGTCCATACGTATTCTCTTGTACATGACGATCTGCCGGCCATGGATAATGATGATTACCGCCGGGGAAGAAAGACAACTCATGTGGTGTACGGAGAAAATATGGGAATTCTTGCGGGTGACGCGCTTCTCAATTATGCGTTTGAGACAGCCTGCACAGCCTTTGACCTTGAGCCGGAGCACAGTCTGCTCATTGGAAAGGCACTTCAGATCCTTGCGCGCAAAGCGGGGATTTTCGGAATGATTGGCGGACAGGTAGTGGATGTCAAAGAATCAGGACACAGGATAACAGGAGACGTGCTTGATTTTATCTATCGGTTAAAAACTGGCGCCCTTATCGAATCTTCCGTTATGATCGGCGCTGTCCTTGCAGGTGCATCGGACAGTGAGACGGCAGAGATAGAAAATATCGCTGCAAAAGTCGGTATGGCTTTCCAGATCCAGGATGACATTCTTGACGTTACGAGCACAACGGAAATGCTCGGAAAGCCGGTACACAGTGATGAAAAGAACGAGAAAACTACCTATGTGACATTAAAAGGCCTGGACGAGGCAGGAAAAGAAGTGGAACGTCTGACTTCGGAGGCACTCTGCGGTCTCAGCGGACTCGGTCATGAAAATGAATTTCTGGAAGCATTGCTGAAATGGCTTGTATACAGGGAAAAATAATCGGGACAGACAAGGGGGATCGTCATGATACTTGAATTGATCCATCAGGCAAATGATATAAAAAAATTAAACGGCGAACAGCTTAAAATCCTTGCAGACGAGATCCGGCAGTTCCTTATTGAGAAGATCAGCAGAACCGGGGGACATCTTGCCTCTAATCTGGGAGTTGTGGAACTCACCATGGCACTCCATCTGACGCTCGATTTTCCTGAGGATAAGCTGATTTGGGACGTGGGACATCAGTCCTATACGCATAAACTGCTGACAGGACGCAAAGATGGTTTTGACGTGCTGCGCAAATATGGCGGTATGAGCGGATTCCCGAAGAGGAAAGAAAGCGACTGCGATGCTTTTGATACAGGGCACAGTTCGACTTCAATTTCCGCCGGACTCGGTTATGTGGCGGCCAGGGAACTGCTCCATGAAAAATATAACGTAGTATCCGTAATCGGAGACGGGGCAATGACCGGAGGTATGGCGTACGAAGCGCTCAATAATGCTTCCCGGTTAAAAAGCAATTTTATCATAGTGCTGAATGATAATAATATGTCAATATCGGAGAATGTGGGCGGTATGTCCAGATATCTGAACGGGATCCGGACTGCGCAGGCATATACAGATATCAAACGCGGAGTGGAGGATACGCTGAAGAAAATCCCCCGCAGAGGTGAACAGATTGTCAGTCAGATACGAAGAACAAAGAGCGGCATCAAGCAGCTTCTTGTTCCGGGAATGTTTTTTGAGGATATGGATATTACCTATCTGGGACCGGTGGACGGACATGACATACGTAAACTCGTGAAAGTATTTAACGAGGCGAAACGGGTAGACCATGCAGTACTTGTCCATGTGATTACAAAAAAAGGAAAAGGATATCCGCCGGCGGAAGAGAATCCTGCAAAGTTTCACGGTACGGGACCATTTAACATTGAAACCGGTGAAGCGACAGAAATCAGTACAACGGACAGCTATACGCAGGTATTCTCAAAAGTGTTAACAGACATTGCAAAAAAGGATGATAAAGTTGTGGCGATTACTGCTGCCATGGCTGACGGAACCGGTCTTTCCACATTTGCAAAACACTTTCCCAACCGTTTCTTTGATGTAGGAATTGCAGAAGAACACGCTATGACATTTGCGGCAGGTCTTGCCGCAGGCGGTATGAAGCCGGTGTTTGCTGTCTATTCTTCTTTCCTTCAGAGATCTTATGACCAGACTCTGCATGATGTCTGTCTACAGAATCTTCCTGTTGTAATTGCAGTGGACCGTGCCGGCCTGGTGGGAAGTGACGGGGAGACGCATCAGGGAGTCTTTGATCTGTCATTTCTTTCTACGATTCCGAATATGACAGTTATTTCTCCGAAGAACAGATGGGAAATGGCGGATATGCTCCGCTTCGCCGTAGACTTTCCGTATCCGATAGCTATCCGTTATCCGAGAGGCAGCGCATATGAGGGGATGAGAGAATTCCGTGCTCCGGTAGAATACGGAAAAAGCGAGATTCTCTATGAAGAGGAAGATATAGCAGTCATCTTTGTAGGGCATATGGCAGAACTTGCGGACCGTGTCAGAAGAAAGCTGAAAGATACCGGTTACAGCTGCAGCCTTGTGAATGCAAGATTCGTAAAGCCTTTCGACAGGAAAATGCTGGAATATCTTGCGAAAGATCACTGCCTGTTTGTGACAATTGAGGAGAATGTTCTTACAGGCGGATTCGGCGAACAGGTTATGGACTATGTATTTTCCGCGAAACTGAATGTGCACGTACGCAATATCGGGATTTCCGATGATTATGTGGAGCATGGCAATGTGGAAATTTTGAGAAAAGAAGTCGGCCTGGACTGCGACACGATTGTAAAGCAGACGATTTCCGACTATTTGATGATAAAGGACAGATAATATGAAAGAACGTTTGGATGTAATGCTTGTAAAGAGAAACCTTGCAGAATCCCGTGAAAAGGCGAAAGCGGTGATTATGGCGGGAAATGTTTTCGTGGACGGACAGAGGGAGGATAAGGCAGGAAGCACCTTTTCTCCGGATGTAAACATTGAAGTAAGAGGACATACACTGCCATATGTGAGCCGAGGAGGCCTCAAGCTTGAAAAGGCGCTTGCCAATTTTGATGTGGATGTAAATGGCAGCGTCTGTACAGATGTGGGATCATCCACCGGAGGATTTACTGACTGTATGCTGCAGAACGGTGCGAAAAAAGTGTTCGCTATCGATGTGGGACGCGGTCAGCTGGACTGGAAGCTGCGCAATGATCCCAGAGTCATCTGTATGGAAAAGACGAATATTCGCTATGTTACACCGGAGGATATAGGAGAACCGGTCGATTTTTCATCTATTGACGTATCATTCATTTCGCTGACCAAGGTGCTTGTCCCGATCCGGAATTATCTGAAGGAAGATGGTGAGATCGTCGCCCTGATCAAGCCGCAGTTTGAAGCGGGCAGGGAAAAGGTGGGCAAGAAAGGTGTAGTGCGTGAGAAAAGCACACACCTGGAGGTGATACACAAAATAATGGATTATGCGATGTCAGTCGGATTCGATCTTTGTGCGCTTGACTTTTCGCCGATCAGAGGTCCGGAAGGAAATATTGAATATCTGATTCACCTCAGAAAGTGCGGCGGAGACACAGGAGTAAATCACGGGATCGATCCGGATGCGGTCACTGCCCGGGCATTCGAAACACTTGCAAAATAAATTACACGAGGTACAGGATGGACTGCTTTTATATTATTACAAATAAATTGAAAGATCCTGATTTTGCGATCACAAATGAGATCAGACACTATATTGAAAGTAAAAGAAAGGTCTGTTATATTTCAGAAAAGGACAGCGAAGGCCACATTATTCCGGGAACAGTCCCCGGCGATGCTCAGTGCGGTCTTGTGCTTGGAGGAGACGGGACGCTTATCCGTGCCGTCCGCGATCTTGGCGAAAACAGCCTGCCTCTGCTCGGAATTAATCTGGGAACTCTGGGTTATCTGACAGATGTAGAACTTAAAGACTTCCGGGAAGCGCTTGACCGTCTCTTTGAAGGCGAACCGGAGATAGAAGAGCGCATGATGCTTGAAGGAGCATTCCGGAACTCCCGGACGGATATTGCCATGAACGATATTGTTCTGGCGCGAGAAGGCAAAGTCCGGATTGTAAGTTTTAATATTTATGTCAACGGAACTCTCCTCAATACTTATCATGCCGATGGTGTGATTCTGTCAACTCCCACCGGCAGTACGGGCTATAATCTCTCGGCAGGCGGCCCTGTGGTAGAACCGACTGCACAGATGATCGTAATTACACCGATCTGTTCCCATGCGCTTAATACGAGCAGCGTGGTTCTTTCCGCTGATGATACCATTGAGGTAGAGATTTGTGAAGGACGCTATGGGAGACAGGAACAAGTCTCTCTATGCTTTGACGGAGCTGAACAGACAACCCTGGTCACAGGTGAGAGGGTCTGTATAAGAAAAGCAGGTAAGACAGCACGGCTCATTAAACTGAACCGTGAAAGCTTTATGATAACAATGCGCAGAAAGATGAAAGGAAATTAGAAGAAGATGAAAGTCAGCCGACACGCAAAAATCATTGAACTGATCAGTCAGTATGATATCGAAACTCAGGAAGAACTGGCGGAATATCTGAACAGTGCTGGATTTAAAGTGACGCAGGCTACTGTCTCCAGAGACATCCGCGACCTGAAACTCACAAAAGTCTCAGTAAGCGGAGGGAGACAGAAGTATGCCATCCACAGGCAGGAAGAACCTGAAATGAATGAAAAGTATATCCGTGTGCTGCGTGACGGATACGTATCCATGGATAAAGCGCAGAATATCCTTGTGATTAAAACGGTATCCGGTATGGCGATGGCTGTTGCCGCAGCGGTTGACGCCATGAAATGGCATGAAGTAGTCGGATGTATTGCCGGAGATGATACGATTATGTGCGCTATACGTACAGCAGAAGACACATCGGTTGTCATGGAGAAGATCCGCAGGATTGTTTCAAAAGGGGTACAGGTATAAACTATGTTACAGAATCTTCATGTAAAAAATCTCGCGCTCATTGATGAGACAGAGGTTGATTTCGGACCGGGGCTTAATATTCTTACCGGAGAGACGGGCGCAGGAAAATCCATTCTCATGGGTTCGGTCGGCCTGGCTCTGGGGGGGAAATACAGTGCTGATATGCTCCGAAACGGCGCTGCCAGCGGTCTTGTCGAACTTACTTTTACGATAGAGGATGACAGGATCCGGGAAAAATTAGAGAAGATGGATGTTTTTCCGGAGAATGATATGGTAACGCTGAGCCGGAGACTTATGGAGGGCAGAAGTGTCAGCCGGATCAACGGAGAAACTGTCAGTATGTCCACTTTGAGGAATGCCGCCTCCCTGCTGATTGACATTCACGGCCAGCATGATAATCAGACTCTGCTCAACAAACGGAATCATCTTGCACTTCTGGATCTGTTCGCAGGGGCGGAAATCCGTCCTGTCAAAGAACATATGGCAGAGGCGTACGGTATATATCAGGAAATCAGCCGCCGTCTGGAGGCATCTTCTCTTGATGATGAGAGCAGACGAAGAGAGCTGTCGCTTGCCGAATTCGAAGTAAATGAAATTGAGGAAGCCGCTCTTACAGAGGGAGAGGACGAGGAACTTGAACAGCTTTATCGCAGAATGACAGAAAGCAGGAAAGTAACAGAAGCTGTGGCTGAGACTTACCGCTATACAGCGGAGGACTCCTCGGCAAATGCAAGTGACTGTCTGAGCCGCGCTATACGCGCGCTTCAGGAAATTTCTGATTTTGACGAAAACGCCTCTCAGCTTTACAGCCAGCTTCTGGATGCTGACAGTCTTCTCAATGATTTTAACAGGGAACTCTCCGAATATGCAAAGAGCTTTGAATTTTCAGAAGACGAATTCAAAGAGACGGAAGACCGGTTGAACCTGATAAATCATCTAAAGGCAAAATATGGAAAAACTGTAAGTGACATTCTTGCATACTCTGCGCAGAAAAAGCAGAGAATAGAAGAGCTGAATGATTATGATACTTTTATAAAAGAACTGGAAGATCAGAAAGTACGGGCACAGGCTGAAACAGATTCTGTGGCGGAAGAACTTCACGTAATGCGTGTGAAATACGCGGCAGACTTTGCTTCAGAGATTGCAGCGCAGCTCAAAGAGCTGAATTTCCTTGACACGAGACTGGAAATGCACATTACAGATACCGGGAGATACAGCGCAGGCGGTAAAGATCAGGCAGAGTTTTACATTGCGCTCAATCCGGGAGAACCACTCCGCCCGTTAGCGAATATTGCCTCGGGAGGCGAACTCTCGAGAATTATGCTTGCAGTCAAGACTTTGCTTGCCGATGAAGAGGATACACCAACGCTGATCTTTGATGAGATTGATGCGGGAATCTCCGGGATTACGGCTGACAGAGTCGGAGAAAAGCTGCATCTTATCGGAAAGAGCAGACAGGTTATATGCATTACGCACCTGCCCCAGATCGCAGCAGCTGCAGATGTACATTTCCTGATTGAAAAAAATGCAAAAGGGAATTCTGTCTCTACCGGAATCGAACGACTGAATTATGAATCTTCGGTGAGAGAGCTTGCGAGAATTCTCGGAGGTTCAAAAATCACAGAGAAAATTATGGAAAGTGCCAGAGAGATGAAAGAACTGGCAAAGAGTGATAGATAATACCAGTGTGAAATAAGAAAAAAGTACATATACTAGAAACGGATACGGCAAAAGGTATCCGTTTCTTTTTGCGTTTGCGGGAAAGTCCGTCGGGCTTGCCTGTTATACGCTCCGATTTTAAGAAAACGGAGAACAAAATAATCAGGAAAGGATGTGGAAGTATGTCAATAAGCCGGAAAAAAAGGGCGGGACGGGTATTACTGATGCTTTTTCTTTTTCTTTCCGGCGTAGTTGTATGGGATCAGGTACAGACATGGCAGGAAGAGAAAAATCTCTGGAAGACAGAGGCAAGCACATCATCAGATAAAAATAATACTGTGCTTCTGGGTGGTATGCCGGTAGGAATCTATATGGAAACAGACGGGGTAATGGTTCTGAGTACAGAAAAAATTAAAGGAACAGACGGAAATGAATACGAGCCTGCCGTTTATGCGGTAGAGACGGGAGACTACATTACGGCAGTAAACCACCACGCTATAGAAGGCAAATCAGATCTCCTGGATGAAGTGGAGCAGATTGACGGAGAGGATGTAATTCTGACTCTGCGAAGAGGCGATGAGACCATGGATACAAAAGTAAGTCCCGTGGAATATGAACCAGGTCAATACAGACTGGGAATCTGGGTGCGGGATAATGTACAGGGACTTGGCACGATCACTTTTCTCACGGAGCAGAGCAGATTCGGTGCGCTGGGACATGGAATCAGTGATACGGATACAAATATGCTTATGTCAATTGGAGGAGGAAGAATCTATCGTACAAGCATACAGGACATCACGAAAGGATACAGTGGTTCACCAGGCACAATGGAGGGAATTATCGTATATAACAAATATAATATTCTCGGAAGCATCGATAAAAACACTGAGGCAGGTATCTATGGTACGGTCGACAGGATCGATGAACTTTTTGAGGAACAGATTCCCATAGAGACCGCATCGAGGGATGAAATAAAGACAGGAGACGCCACGATACGCTGCTATATCGACAATGAGATCAAAGAGTATGACATTCAGGTGACAGATATCGACGCAGATTCTGCAGAGATTAATAAAGGACTGGTAATTCAGGTGACCGACCCGGAACTGCTGGAAAAAACAGGCGGTATCATACAGGGAATGAGCGGAAGTCCGATCATACAGAACGGGAAACTGATCGGTGCGGTCACACACGTGTTCGTGCAGGATTCGACAAAGGGATATGGCATTTTTATAGATAATATGTTAAATCAGGTCGAATCGTCTGAAACGTCGAATATTGTGTCGAATTAGAGCTACAAAATCTCCTTGATTCTGCAAATTCGCACGGATATAATAAGCAGGTGGCGTTTTAAGAAAGGATTTCAAATCTAAAGGAGAGGAGAAAATGGAGCATTTGCGCGTGGCTGTTGCCGACGATAATCAGAAGATTCTGGATGTTCTCGACGAGATCATCAGTACAGATAAGGAGCTGGATCTGGTAGGTAAGGCTAAAAATGGCGAGGAAATGTGTCAGATCATCAAGGACAGGAAGCCGGATGTTGTTCTTCTCGATCTGATCATGCCGAAAATGGACGGGCTGACAGTGATGGAAAAAGTCGGACAGGACAAAACTGTCGGAAAGCGCCCGTATTTTATCGTGATCACGGCGGTAGGCCAGGAAAAGATTACGGAAGATGCCTTTAACAAAGGCGCAAATTACTATGTAATGAAACCGTTTAACAACAGTATGCTGCTGGAACGGATAAAGTCCGTAAGAAATGTGTCAAGAACTCCGGAAAGGAAGAATGACGAGAGTACTGCAGAAAACAGTATGAAAACAGAGAATCTGGAGAACCGTGTGACTAATATGCTCCATGAGATAGGAATACCCGCACACATTAAAGGTTATCATTATCTGAGGGATGCCATTATAATGGCAGTAAATGATATGGATGTATTAAATGCCATAACCAAGATTCTTTATCCTACGGTGGCAAAGAAGTATCAGACAACTTCAAGCCGTGTGGAGCGGGCCATACGGCACGCCATCGAGGTGGCATGGAGCAGAGGCAAACTCGATACGCTGGACGAACTCTTCGGCTATACAGTAAGTACAGGAAAAGGAAAACCGACGAACTCCGAATTTATCGCACTTATCGCGGATACAATACAGCTCGAATACCGTCATAAAAGCTGAAGACAGAAAAACCGCTAAATTCTGGTTAAATATCACTGTAATACGATAAAATCCTTTGCAATACGCGGGGAATGGGGTATAATAGCAAGTGATAAAATGCCTTTTGCGGTTTGGAAGGCAGAAAATGGAGGATCGTAAATATGAAAAACATTTTGTTTGCTGCATCAGAGTGTGTCCCGTTTATCAAGACAGGAGGCCTTGCCGATGTTGTCGGTTCGCTTCCGAAAGATTTTGACAAAACGAAGTATGATGTCCGTGTAGTAATTCCAAAATACACCTGCATGAAGCAGGAATGGAAAGACAGAATGGAATATGTCACGCATTTCTATATGGATATCGCGGGACAGAATCAGTACGTGGGCGTAATGAAGACAGTGCTCAACGATATTACATTTTACTTTATTGACAATGAGCACTATTTCAGCGGATTTGCACCCTACGACGGAGATCCGAAATGGGAAATTGAGAAATTCGCTTTCTTTTCAAAAGCCGTTCTGAGTATTCTGCCCGTGATAGGATTCAGGCCGGATCTCATTCACTGCCATGACTGGCAGACAGGACTCATTCCGGTATATCTCGATAATTTCAGATACCTGGGTGAATATTACCGTGGGATCAAGACAATCATGACCATACATAACCTGAAGTTCCAGGGAGTGTGGGATACAAAGACGGTAAGGGGAATCACCGGACTTCCGGAGTATTACTTTGTGCCGGATAAGATGGAAGCCTACAAGGATGCCAACCTGCTTAAGGGCGGTATTGTTTATGCGGATAAAGTGACGACCGTCAGCAGCAGCTATGCAGAAGAAATAAAGACGCCGTTTTACGGAGAGGGACTTGACGGACTTATGTCTGCCAGATCCGGCGATCTGTGCGGTATTGTAAACGGCCTGGATTATGATGACTGGAATCCGGCAACTGACTACCGTATTGTGAAGAACTTTACGATCGACGATTTTAGGAAAAATAAACCGATTAACAAGACATCACTTCAGGAAGAGCTGGGACTTGAGAAAGATCCGAAAGTAATGCTGATCGGTATGGTTTCCCGCCTGACTGACCAGAAGGGATTCGATCTGGTTGACTATATTATGGACGAACTTTGCCAGGATGCAGTGCAGATTGTAGTGCTTGGAACAGGCGATGTAAAATATGAAAATATGTTCCGCCACTTTGCATGGAAATATTCCGGGCGTGTATCGGCAAACATCTACTATTCTGATGATCTGTCCCACAGGATTTATGCATCCTGTGATACGTTCCTGATGCCGTCACTTTTTGAGCCCTGCGGATTAAGCCAGCTTATGAGCCTCAGATACGGAACTCTTCCGATTGTTCGTGAGACGGGCGGCCTTAAAGATACTGTTGAACCGTACAATGAATATGAGAAGACCGGAACCGGATTCAGTTTCTGCAACTATAATGCACATGAGATGCTTAACACAATACGGTATGCTGAGAGGATTTATTACGATAAGAAACGTGACTGGAATAAGATTGTTGAACGCGCTATGAGCAAGGATTTCTCGTGGAAGAATTCTGCGAGACAATATGAAGATCTTTACAGAAGTCTGATCGGCGAGTAAGTTCATTACAGAAGACAGGAGTAATCAGACTGAATGAAAATAATTGACAGATTAAATGAAGATAACATCCACATTTCTTTTGAAGTGTTCCCGCCCAAGACAGATGAAGGGTATGATAATGTAATCGCTGCAGTGGATAAGATTGCAGAGCTTAATCCTGCATTTATCAGTGTAACATATGGAGCAGGCGGCGGAACAAGCAAAAATACGGCAAAGATTGCATCGCATATTAAAGATGATCTCAATGTCTTAAGCCTTGCACACCTGACCTGTGCTTCCTCTACAAAAGAGGAAGTAAGGAATGTGATCGGGAACCTGAAAAAACTTGGAATAGAAAATATACTCGCGCTGCGCGGAGACATTCCGGAGGGGATGAAGTTTCCGGATTCGAACCGGTTCAGATATGCATATGAGCTTGTAGAGGAAATAAGGAGATATGGCGATTTCTGTATCGGTGCAGCGTGTTATCCGGAAGGTCATGTGGAAACCGAACATAAGTCGGATGATATCCGTTATCTGAAACAGAAGGTAGACAGCGGAGTTGATTTTCTGACGACACAGATGTTTTTTGATAATGACATTCACTATAATTTCCTTTACCGGATCCGGGAAGCGGGCATTACGGTTCCAGTGCTGCCGGGAATTATGCCGATCACAAGCGCGGCCCAAATGAAAAAAAGCCAGCAGCTGTCCGGCACGGTATTTCCCCGCAGATTTCTGGCGATACTGGATCGTTTCGGCAGTTCTCCGGCAGCAATGAGACAGGCGGGAATCGCATATGCGACTGATCAGATTATCGATCTTCTTGCAAATGGAGTAAAGAATATACATATTTATTCTATGAACAGACCGGATGTTGCGGCAGCGATCATGGATAATTTATCAGAGATCATAAAGGCATAAGGTATAAATGATGGATAAACGGATGAAAGAAGCCATCCGCTATCTGGGATATGGAAAAAATACGGCAGATGAGAGGACCCGTATAATGATAAAGAACGCTTTTACCGAAGTGGAAAAAGTGTCCGGGCCCAAATCCATCTGCCGCGTTTTTGCTGTTGAGCAGTCAGCGGATGAGATAATAAAAATAGAAAACATGGAAATTACCAGCAGGAGTCTTTCCAGAAATCTGAAAGGTTGTACGAAAGCTGTGCTTTTCGGAGCCACACTGGGTTCCGGTGTTGATCGGCTGATCAGACGCACTTCGCTGACTGATATGAGCCGGGCAGTGATACAGCAGGCGTGTGCAGCTGCATTTCTGGAAGAATACTGTGATGAGAAACAGCTGGAAATCGGACGGAAGATGGAAAAGGAGGGGCTTTATCTCAGACCGAGATTCAGTCCCGGATACGGCGACTTTGACATCCATTATCAGGAACCGATCATGAGGATGCTTGACTGTGCAAAGAATATCGGGCTTACAATAACGGACAGTTATATGATGACCCCGACCAAATCCGTGACTGCTGTGATCGGAGCAAGCCCGGTAAAAGAACGCTGCCCGGTCGCAGGTTGTGAGGCGTGCAGTAAGACAGACTGCGAGTATCGCAGATAAGTGACCTGCTTCGCCCGGCAAAGCAAATTACAATAAGATGCTAACGATAAGAACAAGATAAGAAAGGACCAGAATATGATCAGAGAGAAATTGGGAAATGAACTGCTTTTCTTCGACGGCGGAATGGGCACACTTCTTCAGGAACGGGGACTGGCCCCTGGAGAACTTCCGGAGACGTGGAATCTGACTCATCCGGAGCAGATCAGAGAAATTCACAGAGGCTACATTGAGGCTGGCAGCGACATTGTGCTGACAAACACATTCGGCGCAAATGCGCTGAAATTCCATGCCGACGGATATTCTCTGGAAGAGACTGTCAAAAGAGCGGTACAACTTGTCAGGGAGGCTGCTGAGAAAGCAGGTACAGGAACCGGGGAAGAGACCGAAACCACCGGAAAGCGCAGAATTTACACAGCCCTTGATATAGGCCCTACCGGCAAACTGCTCAAACCAATGGGTGACCTTGACTTTGAAGATGCTTATGAGGCTTTCAAAGAGGTTATGGTGTGGGGAGAAGAAGCAGGCGCCGATTTGATCCATATTGAGACGATGAGCGACACATACGAGCTGAAAGCGGCGGTCCTTGCGGCTAAGGAGAATACGTCACTTCCGGTTTTTGCAACTGCAATCTATGACGAGCGCAGAAAACTTCTTACAGGCGCTGACGTTCCGTCTGTTATTGCACTTCTTGAAGGACTGAGAGTGGACGCGCTTGGTATTAACTGCGGCATGGGCCCGGAACAGATGATGCCTGTACTGGAGGAATATGTTAAATATTCGTCACTTCCCATTATAGTAAAACCGAATGCAGGTCTCCCAAAACAGAAGGACGGAAGGACTTACTATGATGTGTCACCGGAAGACTTTGCTGGATATATGGAGCGGATCGTGTCCATGGGAGCCTGTGTGATCGGCGGCTGCTGCGGTACTACCCCTGAACATATCAGTGCAGCAGTTCAAAGGTGCAGAGGGATGAAGATCACTGAGCCGGAAGAAAAAGATTATACAATTATTTCTTCTTACGGGCAGAGCGTTCTTCTGGGAGAAGGTTCAAAGATCATCGGCGAACGGATTAATCCTACCGGAAAGAAAAAGTTCAAACAGGCGTTAAAAGAACATGATCTGGATTATATTCTGCGAGAGGGAATTACCCAGCAGGACAATGGTGCCCATATCCTTGATGTAAATGTAGGACTCCCGGATATTGATGAGCCGGCCATGATGAAGGAAACCGTGCAGGAACTTCAGAGCGTAGTTAATCTTCCTCTTCAGATTGATACTGTAGATGCGGAAGCAATGGAACAGGCACTCCGCATTTATAATGGAAAGGCCATGGTTAATTCGGTCAGCGGCAAGCAGGAATCCATGGACAAAGTTTTTCCTCTGATACGCCATTACGGAGGTGTAGTTATCGGCCTTACACTGGATGAGAATGGCATCCCTTCTGATGCCGAGGGAAGAGTGCAGATTGCGCGCAGGATTATCGAAGAGGCGGCAAAGTACGGAATCCGCAAGAAAGATATTATAATCGATGCCCTTGCCATGACGATCAGTTCTGAGCCGGAGGGGGCCAAAGTTACGTTGGAAACTCTCCGCCGTCTCCGGGATGAAGTCGGTGTAAAAACCGTTCTCGGTGTTTCCAATATATCCTTCGGACTTCCGTCCCGTCCTGTAATTAATGCGGCGTTCTATACTATGGCGATGATGAATGGACTAAGCGCAGGAATTATCAACCCTTTATCGGAGGATATGATGAAAGCATGGTATGCATACCATGCACTCATGGGGCTGGATGCAAACTGTGAACGTTATATCAGGCATTACAGCAGTATACAAACCTCCGGTTCCGGAACAGGTTCTGCGCCGGGGAGAGATTGCAGAGGCTCAATCAGTCTGAAAGAATCCATAGAAAAAGGCCTGAAAGAGGATGCGGCCTCGATTACTGCAGAACTTTCTGAAACACAGGATCCACTGGATATTATCAATGCGGAGCTTATTCCTGCCCTTAATTATGTCGGGGACGGGTTTGAAAAAGGCACTGTCTTTCTCCCGCAGCTTCTTATGAGCGCCGAGGCGGCAAAAAGTGCATTTGCAATACTGAAAGACAAAATGGATAAGAGCGGGGAAGTACAGGAAAAGATCGGTACAATCGTACTTGCCACAGTCAAAGGGGATATCCATGATATCGGCAAGAATATTGTCAGGGTGCTGCTTGAAAACTACAGTTTTGATGTGATTGATCTGGGAAAAGATGTCCCGTCTGAACAGATTGCCGAAATCGTTGCGGAAAAGAAAATACGTCTTGTCGGTCTGAGCGCGCTGATGACGACGACGGTTGTCAGTATGGAGGATACGATCCGGCTGCTCCGTGAAAAAGCCCCATGGTGTAAAGTAATGGTGGGCGGTGCTGTCCTGAATCAGGATTATGCTGATATGATCGGAGCTGATTTCTACGGAAAGGATGCAATGCAGTCTGTCAGATACGCACAGGAGGTCTTTAACGACGAAAAGTAAGCTGCTGCATTGTACATCAATTAGTACAGCGGCCGTTAAAAAATCACTGGGAAAAATGCTTTCACCATGGTATATTAGTGGAAGGGAAGTATGTGTAACCGTACTTTGTAACGTTAAAAATTATTGTTATGGAGGAAAAGAGTTTTGAGGTACGCAGATGCAAATGTAATTAAAATCAAACACGCAGTTCTGGAAGAAGTGGCAAGACTGGCTTTTGCAGGCGAACTGGAGGAGCGCAAAGATGATATCCCGTTTAAGCTGATTCCGGGACCGACACCGCAGTTCCGCTGCTGCATTTATAAAGAGAGAGAGATCATCAGGCAGCGTGTACGCCTTGCCGAAGGTAAAGCACCCGGGATGAATGATGACGGAAACATTATCCAGGTTATTAATTCAGCCTGCGAAGACTGTCCGATCTCCAGCTATACTGTTACGGAAAACTGCCAGAACTGTCTGGGTAAGGCCTGCATTAATGCCTGTAAGTTCGGCGCAATCGAAGCAGGACGCCATCGCTCGCATATCGATCCTTCCAAATGTAAAGAGTGTGGTAAATGTGCCGATGCCTGTCCGTATAATGCCATCGCCCATCTTCAGAGACCGTGTAAATTCAGCTGTCCTGTAGACGCGATCTCCTATGACGAGTATGGCATTTCCGTGATTGATGAAGAAAAATGTATCCGCTGTGGGAAATGTATCCACAGCTGTCCGTTCGGTGCGATCGGTTCCAAGACATGGATCGTGGATGTTATCAGGGCAATCAGGTCAGGAAAACACGTCTATGCAATGCTGGCTCCGGCGACAGAAGGACAGTTCGGACCGGATATAACAATGGCAAGCTGGAGAAAGGCCATGAAGGAACTGGGCTTCACGGAATTCGTTGAAGTCGGATTGGGTGGAGACCTTACCGCTAAATATGAGGCGGAAGAATGGCGCGAGGCATATCAGGAAGGCAAGAAGAAAGTAACATCATGCTGTCCGGGATTTGTAAATATGGTGCGTAAACATTATCCTGAACTGAACGATGCAGTTTCTACGACAGTGTCTCCGATGTGTGCAGTCTCACGTATGATCAAGGCAAAAGACCCGGAGGCGGTGACTGTATTTATCGGGCCATGCCTTGCAAAGAAATCTGAGATTGTAGACCAGAAGATCGAGGGTAACGCTGATTATGCCATGACATACAGTGAGATCCGTGCCATGATGAGGGCAAAAGGCGTGACTTTAGAGCCGGTCGAAAATACATACCAGGAAGCATCCGTATTCGGAAAGAGATTCGGAAATTCCGGCGGTGTTGCAGCTGCCGTACAGGAGAGCCTGAAAGAATCCGGCAATAATATCGATGTAAATGTATACAAAGCAAACGGTGCAGCTGAATGTAAAAAGGCATTGCTGCTCATGAAAGTCGGAAGACTTCCTGAAGACTTTATTGAGGGTATGGCATGCGACGGAGGCTGTGTCGGCGGGCCGAGCTCATTCAAAGATCAGATGCTTGCCAAGAAATCAAGAGATGCTCTGATCAAAGAGGCGGACGACAGAGGCATTTACAAGAATCTGAGCAACTATGACGAAGATTCTTTCTCCATGCACAGATAAGAAACAGAGGAGGATTTTGCGAATGGAAATGAACATGAGAGGACTGCAGACTACAGTAAGAGCCATCCGCAGACGTGTATTTACCGAAGTTGCAAAGCTTGGATTTAAGGCAGATGCAGATACACTTCTTGACGATATGGAGGCAATTCCTTATATGATCGTCAATGACGACACTGAAAAATATCGTGAGAGTACATACCGTTCCCGTGCAATTGTAAGAGAACGGCTGCGTCTGGCGATGGGACTGTCTCTCCGACCGGAGAACAAACCGGTACATCTGACCGCCGGCGTGGAGGCAAGCAATATTTCCGAAAAGTATTATGAGCCCCCGCTTATGCAGGTGATCCCGTCTGCCTGTGAGAGCTGCGAGGAGAATATGTATGAAGTGAGCAATATGTGCAAGGGGTGTCTTGCACATCCGTGTCAGGAGGTCTGTCCGAGAGGGGCGATTTCCATGGTAAACGGACGTTCTCACATCGATCAGGAGAAATGCATCAAATGCGGGAAATGTAAATCTGTATGTCCTTACGACGCTATCGCAAAGAAAGAACGCCCGTGCAAAAAAGCCTGCGGCGTGAATGCAATTGTTTCGGATAAATACGGGCGCGCATTCATTGATAATGACAAATGTGTATCCTGCGGTATGTGTATGGTGAGCTGTCCGTTTGGAGCAATTTCTGACAAATCACAGATCTTCCAGCTTGCAAGGGCTCTCTCGGAAGGAGAGGAGATCATCGCCGAGATCGCACCGGCATTTGTAGGGCAGTTCGGGGACAATATTACTCCCCGAAACATTAAGGCAGCACTCCGGGAACTGGGATTTTCAGAAGTCTTTGAAGTGGCTCTGGGAGCGGACATCGGCGCCATTGCCGAGGCACATCATTATGTGGACAAGGTGGCTACGGGAGAGCTTCCTGTCCTGCTCACATCCTGCTGTCCTTCATGGGCAATGCTTGCGAAGAAATTTTTCCCGGACGTGA
>ERZ1643246.1386-NODE-1386-length-26547-cov-31.301487_pt1 | contig 26547 bp, 20 predicted proteins | sample MGYA00579265_ERZ1643246 | MGnify/ENA primary metagenome ERZ1643246 (study PRJEB29033, sample SAMEA4952261) | chicken gut metagenome | biome: Broiler Chicken; feature: Gastrointestinal Tract; material: Caecum | place: Ireland | collected 2018 | study: Broiler...
GTTTTTATGTGATTAATCAAAAAATAAAAACGGAAATCGCAACTTAAATTAACCTTTTCTTTTTGGGTATTATGCATAATATTGACAAATTAATAAATTGCTAATATAATTACTTAGAAAAAATGTAAAAGAGGAGAGATAAAAATGGAAGAAAAAATTTATATATTTGGACACAAAAATCCAGACACAGACTCAATATGTTCAAGTTTAGTATCAGAAATATTAGATAAGAAAAACGGATGGAAAGATACAGAAGCAAGAAGACTTGGGAATGTAAATAAAGAAACACAATATGTTTTAGATTATTTAGGAATAGAAGCTCCAGCACTACTTGAAAAAGTAGAAGAAGGACAAGGTGTAGAATTAGTTGATCATAATGAATTTAATCAAAGTGTAGAAGGAATAGAAAAAGCAAAAATATGGTCAGTTACAGACCATCATAGAATAGCAAACTTTGAAACATCAGAGCCATTATATTACACAGCAAAACCATATGGATGTACATGTACAATCTTATTTGAAGAATTTAAAAGATTAGGACATGAAATAGGTAAAAAAGAAGCAATTTTGATGGCAAGCGCAATTATATCAGATACACTTTTATTAAAATCACCAACAACAACAGAATATGATAGAAAAGCATTAGAAGAATTAGAAAAAATAGCAGGAATAAATGTTAATGAATATGGACTAGAAATGTTAAAAGCAGGAACAGATCTAGATGATTTTTCTGCAAATGAGTTAATAAATTTAGATGCAAAAAATCTAGATAAGGATGGAACAAAATTTGTTATTGCACAAGTAAATACAGTAAGTATAGATGATGTATTAAAAAGACAAGCAGAATTAGAAGAAGCAATGAGAAAAGAAATAGAAGAAAAAGGGTTAAAACTATTTGTATTAGCAATAACAGATATATTAAATAGTAACTCAAAAATAATTGCTTTAGGAGAAAAAGCCGAAACAGTAGAAAAAGCATTTGATGTTAAATTAGAAAATAATACTGCATTTTTACCAGGTGTAGTTTCAAGAAAAAAGCAAATCTTACCAAATATTGATAAAAATATATAAAAAAGGAAGAATAATAGAATAAAAGCGAAAAAAATCCAGATAGGCAGTATAAAACTGCCTATATTTTTGATATTGACTTTTTCAAAAATAAATTATATACTAGCAAACATAGGGTTACTACTATACTAATAGCTAAAAGTAGTAACTAAATTAATGCAGTAATTAATATATTATATAAGGAGTAATATAATGAAATCAAAACAAAAAATAGTTAGTATTATCATTGCTTTTATAATATTGCTATTTGCCAATATAAGCCTTGGAGCAGGGACAGCAACAATAACAGTAGAAACAGCAAGACTAAGAGAAAGCCCTTCACAAGATTCATCAATATTAGAACTAATATCTTTAAATGAAGAAGTAGAAATATTAGGGCAAGAAGGAGAATGGTATCAAGTTAGATACAATGGAATAACAGGATACTTAAGAAATGATTTATTAAAAGTAACAAATCAGAATACAGATAATACTAATACAGAAACAAATGAAGGAAATACAGGAGATAGTCAAAGCACAGGAAACACAACAGTAGAGACAAATAATACATCATCAGAAGGAAATACTACAGACCAAACAAGTAACCAGACAACACAAAATACAGATAATACTGCAGATACAAGTAATACAGCAACGAACGAAACAACAAGTAATGAAATAAATAATAATGTGCAAAATGAAAATACAAATCAAGAAACAGAAATAGATATTACAGGTAAATATACAGTATCAGCAGATACAAATTTAAAAATAGTACCATTAATAAATTCTTTAAATACAGGGACATTACAAGCAAACAATGAAGTAGAAATAGATGAATTAATTAATGGATGGGCACATATTAGTAATGATACAATTCAAGGTTGGATAAGATATGATAATTTAGTAAAAACAGGACAAACAACTGAACAACCTCAAGAACAAGAAAATACAACTGAGCAAGAAAGTCAGCAAGAACAAACAACAGAAACAAAAGAACAATCTACACAAACAAAATATGTAAATACTCAAACAGTAAATGTAAGAAGAGAAGCAAGTACAAGTGCTTCAATTGTAACTCAAATTAATATAAATACAGAAGTAGAAGTTCTATCAGAAGAAAGTGGATGGTATAGAGTTAGAGTTAATGGTGTAGAAGGATATGTTGCAACTACTTTATTATCAGATACTAAACAGGAAACTTCTAGAGGTGCGACAGAATTTAGAGATACTACAAGTGAACAAGAAGAAAGTACAGAAAATGATACAAGTAGTGAACAAGCTAATAATAAAACTGAAGACAGTTCTAGTGATAATAGGGGTTCTTCAAATTCATCAACATCTGATTCAAACTCAAATACAGGTTCAGCAGTTTTAGCATTTGCTAGACAATATCTAGGATATCCATATGTATATGGAGGAGCATCACCTAGCGGATTTGACTGCTCAGGGTTTACAAGCTATGTATATAAACATTTTGGAGTAAGTTTAAACAGAACAGCAGCAGGTCAAGCAAGTAATGGAAAAGCAGTAAAAAGAAGTGAGCTACAGGTAGGAGATCTAGTTATGTTTTGTAGTCCAATAAATCATGTAGGAATTTATGCAGGAAATAACCAGATAATACATGCAGCAAATAAGACTAGAGGAGTTGTAATAGATACTATTAGCTCAGGATATTATAATACAAATTATAATTGTGCAAGAAGAATTTTTTAAATAATAGTGTACAATAGAAGGAGGTAATTTGAAAAGACCAATTTTAATTGTAGCTATTGGATATATAATAGGTATATTGTGGGGACTATACTTTAAATTTAGTATAGTCCTCTTATATATTTTTTTAGCTACTATAGATTTTCTCATTAGATTATTTTTCAATCAAAAAAAGAAATTTAAATTATTGTCATTTAGAAGATATTTACGATATCTGAAATTAATTTTTACTAAAAATGTAGTATTTCTAATATTTATAACTTCTATAATTTCAAATTTAATTGTTTTAAATAAAGAAAATTCTAGGAATAATATTCAAAAATATTTAAGTGAAATAGACAAAATAAAATTAGAAGCGGTTATTATTCAAGATAAAATTGATAAAGAATATAAAGACACATACAAAATAAAAGCTAAAATAAATAATAAAAAAGTATATTTCTATTTAGATGTGAAAAAATCAAAAAAACAAGAGTTAAAATATGGAGATAAAATATATTTAGAGGGAAAATATAAAATCCCAGAAACCCAAAGAAATTATAAAGGATTTGATTATAATAAATATTTAAAACAAGAAAATATATTAGGAACAATCGAAGCTGAGAAAGTAGTTTTAAAAGATAAAAATCAATTAAATAAAGTATTTTTATTAGCAAATAAAATTTCAATAAAAATAGAAGAAAAAATTAAAGAATTAATTTCAGGTGATATTTATGCTGTAACAATAGGATTATCTGTTGGGAATACAGAATTTATTGATGAAGAATTAGAAGAGAATTTTAAAAATGCTGGACTTTTACATATTTTAGCAGTATCAGGAACACATATGACATATCTAATATTAGGTACAAGCATAGTATTCAAAAATATAATAGGTAAAAAGAAAACATATATTTTATCAATTTTCACAATATTACTTTATATTCTAATTACAGGATTTTCGGCATCAATATATAGAGCAGCAATTATGGGAATAGTTATGCTAATTTCAAAAATCATATATAGAAAAAACGATGTGTGGACCTCAATTGGAATATCTTTAATTGTATTACTAATATATAATCCATATTTAATTTTAGATTTAGGATTGCAACTTTCCTATGGTGGAACAATAGGAATAATATTGTATCAAAAACATATATCTAAATTTTTAGAAAAAAAACTAGTAAAAGAAGAAAAAAGCGAAAAAGTACTTAGTAAAATATTGAAATTAGTAATAGAAATAATATCTGTTACAATTTCTGCTCAAATTGTAATAATACCAATAATGATTTATACATTAAATACTGTAAATACGTATTTTCTAATTTCTAATCTCTTAGCTGGTTTAATAATTGGACCACTTACAATATTATGTTTTATATTCGTAATTTCTATATTCGTAAATAGCTATTTATCCACTTTTTTAGCACAATTTGTGAATTTAGGAATCAGAATTTTAATATTTTGTGCAAACTTTGGCAATCTGCCATATTCAAACTTATATATACCAACACCTAGTATAATTATTATAATTTTTATTCTGATTTTTTCTTTTCTAATATATTTATTTTTGAAAAACTATTTTGCCAAAAAGAAGAATGCATCTCAAATAAGATTAAAAAATTTAGTAGCATTATTTAAATATAGGGCAAAAATGATAAATAAAAATATAATTATTTTTATTGTACTAATATCGATATTTTTAATTTGCTTTTCCAATTTCTTTTTTAAAAACTTAAAAATACATTTTGTAGATGTCGAGCAAGGAGATTCAACATTTATTGTAACTCCGAATAATAACACTATTTTGATTGATGGTGGAGGTAGCATAAATTCAAATTTTGATGTTGGAAAAAGTACATTAATTCCATATATTTTAGATAGAGGTTATAACAGTATAGATTTAGTTATCATTTCGCATTTCGATCTTGATCATGTCGATGGAATCTTAACTTTATTAAATACTTTAGATGTAAAAAAGGTTATTATCTCTAAACAATATGAAATGACAGATAATTATAAAGAGTTTTTGAAAATAATATCTAATAAAAAAATACAAGTAGAAATAGTAAAAGCAGGAGACAAAATAAATGTAGAACAAAATATATATTTTGACATTTTATGGCCATCAGAAGATTTTATAACAGATAATGCGATAAATAATAATGCAATTGTTGCAAAATTGATATATGGCAATTTTAGTATGTTATTTACGGGAGATATTGAAGAATTAGCTGAAAAAGAAATATTAAAAAAGTATAACAAAGAAATTTTAAATTCAGCTGTATTAAAAGTTGCACATCATGGGTCTAAAAGCTCATCGACACAAAAATTTTTAGAAATGGTAAATCCTAAGATAGCTTTAATAGGAGTGGGAAAGAACAATAATTTTGGACATCCGAATGATGAAGTATTAGAGAGATTAACAAGTTTAGGTACAAAAATTTATAGAACTGATTTGAATGGCGAAATTACTATTATTGTTAAAAATGAGGAAAAAAAATTTAATATTAAATTTCAAATACCTTCCACACAAGCTGATTAGAAAAATAAAATATAGTTTATGATATATTTTGGATTTAAAAGTATAAAAATAGTAAAACTTACCAATACTAATAAAAACTGAAAGGATGATGGTAAGTGAATAAAATAATAATGATTTTAACTGTAATATTAGTAATACTTGGTGCTGTAATAATAGGTATGGAAGTATATTTGAATAGTAATCCTAAAGTAGCAGAAATAGAAAATAGTAATAATGTAGCTTTATCTGAAAAAGTTACTGATGAGTGTACAGAAGAATGGAATGCAATTCAAACAAATACATTGGAGGCAAATTCATCAGAAATAAGACTTTCTCCGAATTGTTCAATAACATTTAAAAAACATTATACAGGTTGTAATCATACAACTAATGAATATACAAATATACCAGAAGAATTAGTAAATATGGATGAACAATCTGTACAAGAAAGGTATCCAGATTGGGATATTACAGAATTTCAATCAAATGAAGTAATCATGGAAAAAGATTTAGAAGGAGAATGTGGAGAACATTATGTATTAAGGGATATTGATAATACAATAATAGTTTTTAAAGTGGAAAATGGTGTTGAACAGGAATATGAAAAGACAAGTATATCTACTGAATATTTACCAGAAACAGATAAAATAAGTTTTAGAGATGGATTAGAAGTGAATGGTAAAGAAAATTTAAGCCAAGTATTAGAGGATTATGAATAATTTTTAGTTACTAGATAATTGTTCGGACTAAAATGAAATAAGAAACTGTTGGTATAATATATTTTTAAAGCTTCGACGCTTGATTGGAATGAAAATTAGAATTCATTTGGCTTTCGAATGAGGAATGTTCATGGGCAAAATCTTTGATTTTGAGCCTGAATGAAAGAGGCTCATAAGAAAGCTTTATGAATTCTATTTGAATGTAATGAACAGGAGAACTTTAAAAATATATTATACCAACAGTTTTAAGAGACATTATTATCTAATAACATTTTTTAAAATAGTAATATTTCTCCAATTACTCGAATAAAATATACAAATATATTTTAATGGAGGACAGGTTATGAATAAAGTAACAGGGTTGGAAAAAGTTACAGATTTGACTCTTTATACAGGAACATTTGGAAAAAAAGGGTGTACATGTAATTGCATTGGATGTACTCAAAACGGGTATATAACTAAAAGAAAGCAAAACCAAGGCAATTTGGAACAAATAAAAATAATAATGGATAAATTGCCTAATTTAAAAAATGCATATATTTTGGGAAATCCAGATGTTTCTGTCGATACAAAATTTTGTAATCAAGCTGCTAAAGAATTCATAAAAAATGGTATTAATGTAATGTTCTCAACATCTGGATATAAAGCATTAGAAACGGCAAAAACTTTATTTAAAGATTTAGATCCTGCATATATTAGCTACATAAGTTATAGCGTAGATACTTTAGATAAGGAAAAAATGAGATATTTAAAAGGCTCAAATAAATTAAACATGAAAGATATAGAAGATGCAATAGCTTATTGCCAAGAATTAAATATTCCTGTAAAAATACAGCCAACATTATGGGAGATTAATCAAGATGATTATAAAGAGATAATAGATAATTTCTATAATAAATTTAATATTAGATGGTATACATTTCACGCAGGAAGTTTTGAAGCATTAAGAAATAAGAATGTAGGACTAAATCATGTAAAACCATCAAAGTGGAAGGAAATAGTAACAAACATACAAAAAATAGCAGAAGAAAAGAAATTAAAAATATTATTGCCAAGAATATTTTTAAATAAAGAAGAAATGATTGAGTGTAAAAATAATATACATACATATTGTGCAAATGGTGGATCAGGGCTTCAAATATGGCTTGAAAAAGATAATATAAGATGTACATATTGTCCACTTCTTGCAGAAGTCCATCCAGAATTTACTTTTTTAATCCAGGAAAAAACGGCAAATTTTATAAGTCAAAATGGTGTATGTGCAATACAGAGGGAAGCTTTGGATAATGATTTGATTTATAATTCTAATAAAAAGGAAGGTAGGATTTTTAGTAGTTCAAAAGGTGAATTATACAATGTTTGTAGATTTTACTCTATAAGAGAGGATTTTAAAAGTTAAATTTTGATACATTTGTAAAGTATTAGCTCCCGAATGTAATAATTTATTAATTCTTCCAGTTCCTCCATTCTAAAAATTCTAACAAAAGTTTTTCAAACTTTTGAGAATTTTTGAACGGTCTCCACCGCTTTCCAGAATTAATAAATTATTACATTCTCGCGCTACTAAAATTTAAAATTATCAATTATAACTATATATAGAGGTGATTATTATTTCAGATTTAGTAATCGAAAATGTTATCAAAACAGCAAAAAGGAGGAATTACAGTATAGACGAAATATTAATAAGAAAAGCATATGAGTTTGCATATAGAAAACATAAAAATCAAAAAAGAAAATCAGGTGAGCCATATATTATACATCCGCTAAATGTAGCACAAATAGTAGCTGAAATGGGATTAGATACAGCGACTATTTGTGCTGCTTTGTTACATGATGTAGTAGAAGATACAAATGCAACATATGAAGTCATATCCAAAAAATTTGGAGTAGAAATTGCAGATATTGTAGAAGGAGTAACTAAACTAACAAATAGCTTTGCAACAAATGAAGAAAGGCAAACAGAAAATTATAAAAAGCTTTTTATTGCAATGGATAAAGATATTAGAGTTATATTACTAAAAATAGCAGATAGACTTCATAATGTAACTACATTAGAGTATTTGGATAGAAAAAAGCAAATATCGATTGCTAAAGAAACTTTAGAAATATATGCACCGATTGCTAATAAATTGGGTATGTATGATATGAAATGTAGGTTAGAAGATGAAGCATTTAAATATTTATATCCAGATGAATATATTGATTTACTAAATAAAATTGAGAAAAAGAAAAAAGAGAAAATGCCACAGTTAGAAAAGATAATTTTAAATATTCATGCAATATTAAGAAGAAATAGAATTTCATCTATAGTAAATATAGAAATAAAAAATGTATATAATGTTTATAAAAAAATGCAAAAATATGATGGTAATATAGACGAAATAAAAGATTTATTTGTTTTAAAAATTATATTAAGGAATAGGAAAAACTGTTATATATCAACGGGATTAATAAATAATAATTATCAAGTTATACCAGGTACATTTAAAGATTATATCGCATCACCAAGGGATAATATGTATGAAGCTTTGCAAAGTATATTAATAAATGATGATGGAACAGTTTTTGAAGTACATATCTGTAGTTGTGATATGCATAAGGTTTCAAAATATGGAATACTAGCATTTTTTTCATATGTTAATGAAAATAAATTGTTTTCAGATAATCTTTTTGTAAAAGATAAATTTTTAGGAATAAAAAATAGTATAGAATTAGAAAAAGAAATAAATAATCCAAAAATATTTTTAAATACATTAAAAACTGAGTTATATGAAGATGAAGTTTATGTGTTTTCTGAAAAGGGAGAATTAATTATTTTACCTAAAGGAGCAACAGTATTAGATTTTATTTTTAAGATAAAAGAAAGTATAGAAGATAAATTTATAGCGTCAAAAGTAAATTATATGGAAATGCCTGTTATTGCGGAATTGAAAGATGGCGATATAGTAGAGATATATGAGAGTGATAAAGAATTAATAGCAGAAAAAAATTGGTTGAATTTGGTTAAGACAGCTAAAGCGAAAAGCGAAATATTGAAAATGATAAATCAAGATGAAGAATGTAATCACAAAGATAAGAATATAAACATAGAAATATATGCAAAAGATAGAAAAAATCTAGTATTAGATATTATAAATAAATTAAAAGAGAAAGATATTAATATATTATCATTGAAAACAGAATATGTGGATGAGATTAATGTTAAGATATGTATAATTGTTGAAAAATTTAAAAAAGAAGTTTTAGAAAAAGTATTAGAAGAATTTGAAAAAAGTCTAGGATTATTCGATTTAAATACAAAAAAATGTGATAAAAAATTAGTTAGATATAAGAATTAGTAGTAAAATCAATTATTTTATTCGGGAGCGGTTATATTCTTTAAGTATTGAACTGTAACATAGAAAATTTATTAAATAAAACTATTTATATTATAATATGTTGACTTTTTGTACTATGAGCTATATAACGTATTAAGGTGCCTAGTAGTAATTTATTTCCTAGGTATTTTATAAATAGCTAAAAAAGGGGGCAATAAGGTAGAACTCAAAAAATTTTATTTTTAATAGATCTGAGTTATTACCTAAATATATAAAATGTAACAAAAGATGTAATTTAGGAGGAAAAATAATGGGACTAATGAAAAAAGTAAAAAAATATAAACTAATGAGAAAAATAAAGTTTGAGGAGATTGCAAAAAAATGGTTAGAGATGAAAAAGATTTCTATCAAAGAATCTACATATTATAATTATATGTTTATAATTGATAAATATTTAATGCCAACATTTAAAGATGCAAATTTGCGTAAATTAGTAGATTATAATTATAATGAATTTGTTCAAAAATTAAAAATAAATTTGTCAGTAAAAACAGTAAGAGATATAGGAAATGTATTAAAATCAATATTAAAATATTCTCAAGATGAATATAAATTTACTATAAATTTGAAATCAATAAATATGCCGAAATTAAATGTTACTAAAATTAAAGTATTAAATAAAAGAGAGAAAGGAAAATTAGAAAGATATTGTTTAAAACAAAACACATTAAAAAGTCTAGGAGTAGTAGTTTGTTTATATACACGTCTTAGAATAGGAGAATTATGTGCTTTGAAATGGGAAGATATAGATATAGAAGAAAAAATAATATATGTAAGAAAAACATTACAAAGAATTTATATGGAAAAAGAAAATAATTCTAAAATAATTATAAATTCACCTAAAACAAATAGTTCTGTTAGAAGAGTACCCATAAATAATAAATTGTATGAAATATTAAAACCTTTAAAAAAAGATTATAAAAATGAAGATTATTTTTTAACTGGCTCAAGTGAAAAATATGTTGAACCACGTAATTATCAAAACTTATTTAAGATTTTTCTATCAGAATGTAAAGTAAAGCCATATAAATTTCATATTTTGAGACATACATTTGCAACATATTGCATAGAAGTAGGGATGGATGCCAAATCTTTAAGTGAAATATTGGGTCATTCTAATGTAAATATAACACTAAGTAGATATGTACATTCATCTGACAAAATAAAGAAAAAATTTCTTGAAAAACTATAATTGTCAAAGTTGTCAATGGGGACGTAGATTTTTGACAACTAGCTCAAATTTAAACTTTTCAACTAAATTATATTATTTTATAAAAATCGCTTGATTGGAATGAAAAATAGAAATTGTTATATTTTCAGATGAGGAATGTTCATGGACAAAATCTTTGATTTTGGGCCTGAATGAAAGAGGCTCATCTGTAAATGTTACAATTTCTTTTTGAATGAAATGAACAGAATTTTATAAAATAATATAATTTAGTAATAAATATTGCAATTTAAAAATTGCCAAAATGCCTCGTCCCCTTTGTCATTAATTTTTGTCGTTATGTTCTCTTTTTATAATTACTTGTTGTTTTTCTTTCTTTAAATCATCTTTATCTATAAATCCTCTTTGGTATAGGCATTTTATATACATTGCCAGTGAAAATATAGTTGCAATTATTGCTATACAGTATAATATTATATCTAGTTGTGCCCATATGCCAGTTAAATCGAATTGTTTATTTATAAGTGAAAATACTATTGCTATATAAAATAGTACTGTTGCTAATTTACCAAACCATTTGCTATATACAACTACATCTTTTCCATAAAGGAAAGAAGCTCCAATTATCATAATTAGTTCTTTTGCCATTACTATGATTAATATCCAAATTGGGATAATATCTTTTATAACTAATGATGCAAGTACAGATATTTGAGTTAATTTATCTGCTAGAGGATCCATCAATTTTCCAAAATTGGATATTAAATTAAATTTTCTAGCAATAGTTCCATCTAAAATATCTGTTAATCCTGATATAGTGAAAAATACAAAACCTAATAGATAATTTCCAGTAAATATGAAATATAATATTATTGGTATGAGTATAAATCTGACTATTGTTAGGGCATTTGGTACATTTTTTAACATATTTATTCTCCTATCATTATAAAGTATTAAACTGTAATTCATTATTTGATAAAGTTACACTTACTGTTTGTCCGTCAGTTATTTCGCTTCGTAAGATTTTTTCTGAAATTTCATCTTCAAGATATCTTTGAATAGCACGTCTTAAAGGTCTTGCTCCAAATTTTATATTTGTTCCTTTTTCTAAAATAAATTGTTTTGCTTCTTCAGAAATATCTAATGTAATATTTTTTTCTTTAAGAGCATTTCTTGTATCATTTAACATTAAATCTACAATCTTTAATAATTCTTCAGTAGTTAATGAATCAAATACGACTATTTCATCTACTCTATTTAAAAATTCTGGTCTGAATACTTCTTTTAAGCTATCTTCAATTTTATTTTTATCTACAGTTTGTTTCCCAAATCCAATAGAATTGTTATTTAAGTTAGAACCTGCATTAGAAGTCATAATGATTATTGTATTAGAAAAACTTACTGTATTACCTTGACTATCTGTTAATTTACCATCATCTAATACTTGAAGAAGTATATTAAACACATCTGGATGTGCTTTTTCTATTTCATCTAAAAGAATAATAGAATATGGTTTTCTTTTTACTTTTTCAGTTAATTGACCTGCATCATCATATCCAACATATCCTGGAGGTGCACCAATTAATTTAGATGTTGAATGACTTTCCATATATTCAGACATATCTATTCTTATAATTGAATCTTCTGAACCAAACATTTCATAAGCTAAACTTTTAGCAAGTTCAGTTTTACCAACACCAGTAGGTCCAACAAATATGAATGATGGCGGTCTTTTTGTACTTTGAAGTCCTGCTCGATTTCTTCTAATAGCCCTAGATACAGCACTTACAGCTTGATCTTGACCGATAATTCTTTTGTGTAAATTTGTTTCTAGATTTAACAATTTTTGTGTTTCTGCTTCAGTAATTTTTTTAACAGGAATTTTTGTCCAGCTTTCAATTACTGATGCAATGTCTTGCACTGTTAAATTTTTTAATTTCATTTTTTTATTTATTCTATCAATTTCTTCTATTAATTGACATTCACGAGTTTTCAAATCTGCAGCTTTTTGGTAATCTTCAGTAGAATCAGCAGCAACAACTTCTTCTTTTTCAGCTTGAACTGTTTCTAGTTCTCTTTTTAACATTTCTAGATTAAATAAATCCTTGTTTTCTAAGTTGATTCTAGAGCATGCTTCATCTAGTATGTCAATCGCTTTATCTGGTAAAAATCTATCATGGATATATTTTTCAGACATAATTACAGTTTGTCTTATAACATCTGAAGATATTTTTACTTTGTGGTATTCTTCATAATATTTTTTGATTCCTTCTAAGATTCCAATAGAATCTTCTATATTTGGCTCTTCAACTAAAACTTGTTGGAATCTTCTTTCTAAAGCAGAATCTTTTTCAATATATTTTCTATATTCTTTTAGAGTTGTTGTACCTATTAATTGTATTTCTCCATTTGAAAGGGCAGGTTTTAAGATATTGGCAGCATTCATTGAATGTTCACCGTCACCAGCTCCAATGATATTGTGTATTTCATCAATTACTAAAATTATATTTCCATATTGTTTACATTCGTCAATAATACCCTTCATTCTGGCTTCAAATTGACCTCTAAATTGTGTACCAGCGATTATTGATGTCATATCTAAAAGATAAACTTCTTTATTTAATAGTTTAGCTGGAACATTTTGATTTGCAATTTTTATTGCTAGACCTTGAGCTATGGCAGTTTTACCAACACCAGGTTCACCTATTAAACAAGGATTATTTTTAGAACGTCTATTTAAAATTTGTATAACCCTTTGAATTTCTTTATCTCTACCTATAACTATATCTAATTCGCCATTTTTAGCTTTATTAGTTAAATTTGTTCCAAATGTGTCTAAATATTTTTTCTTTTTATTTTGTTTTTGATTTTTCTTTTTCTCTACTTTAATTCTTTTCTTTTCAAAATTTGATTGATGATTTGGATTTTCTTGATTATTATTCACATCTGCACTTGATGAATTGAACATATTAGAAAATATTGAACCTAAAGGTATGGCTGCTCCTGCAATTTTAGGTTGTTCATCATCATAAATTCCATCATCATTTTCATCGTCTGTATTATCTTTGTTTAAGTTTCCGAAAGTTATTGCACCTTCAAAATTTCCTAAATCTTCAAGATTTAGATTTTCTGCAAGATCTTTAAATATTGTTTCAAATTGTTTAGACATATTATTTATATTTGGATTATTTTGCATAAGTAAGTTATTTTGAGCTTTTAGAGTCTCCACTGGGTCAATGCCTTTTTTCTTGGCACAATCAAAACAAAGTCCCTCTATTTTCTTTTTGTTATCTTCCATTTTTTCAAAGAAAATAACAGCATCATTTTTATTACATTCTGAACATAACATATAAATAAATTCCTCATTTCTATATTAAATTTCAATATATATATAATACCCTAAAATGTGCAAATAGTCAAGAATTTGAATTGTAAAATATTAGTATTGACTAGAAATTTTATAGATGATATAATTTTACATTATAAGAAATGTAATTTCCTATAATGTAAAATTATATAGATGCACAGAAAAATTGCAAAGCAATTTTTCGCGTCGACAAATCTTATACGCTTTTTGCTAGACCTTAAATCAATGTAACAAAAATTAAAAAGAAGAGAAAAGGTCTGGCGAAGCTAGATTTGTCCTAGAAAAAGGAAGGTTATACTAATGAATATAAATATACCAGATAAAGAAAAAATAAGTAAAAGAAGAATAACTATATATATAGTTTCAATAATTATTTGCGTCATTGCACTAGTGGTAGTAGCTTGTATAATAGTACTTGGAAATGATTTTACAGACGGACTTTTTGGAATTAGTAGTATTAAGAATAAAACGGAACAAGAACAAAGAGAACTTATTGATAATTTTGATAATCTTTTTAATAATAGTATTGAAATTTCTAATTCTGAACTTCAAGTAACAAAAATAGATGAAAACCAAGATATAGTATATAATCAATATTCTAAGCAAGAAAAGTCAGATGGAAATTATGATTTGGATTTAAATATTCCATATATAAATATTGATAATGAAATAATAAAAGGATATAACCAAGAGATAAATGATATTTTTGTGCAAAAAGCGGAAAGTGTATATCAGACAGAAGGCGAAAATATAATTTTCAAAGTAGAATATGAAGCTTTTATAGAAAATAACATTTTGTCATTAATAATCAGATCTAATTTAAAACAAGGTTCTAATCCACAACAAGATATTGTACAAACATATAATTTTGATTTGATAAATAACAAGGAAATTACTCTAATAGATGAAATAAGCTTACTAGGATTGGATGAATCTGAAGTACAAAAAAGAATAGATAATCAAATTGCACAAGAACAACAAAATGCAGAGGATTTACAAGCTTTGGGTTACAATATTTATAATAGAGATATAAATAGTGATATGTATGATATACAAAATTCAAATATATTCTTTGTTCATAATCAAAATTTGTATGTTATATATGCTTATGGAAATAATGCTTTAACAAGTGAAATGGATATAATAGTATTTTAATTTTAGGAATATATAACTAAAGATATATGAACAAATCGGAAAGCACTAAATTTTTTCGAACTTTTCCTCTTTGGCTCTCCGTGAATTTGTTCCTGTGCCAAATTTATGAAATAAATTTGTTTGCTATTTTAGATTACATAATTTTTTAATAATTATACATATGACTACACATATTTTATATAAGTTTTCCATCTTCAATTTTTATAATTCTATCTGCTAATTTTGCGATTTCTAAATTATGTGTAATAATTATAATGGTTTGATTATATTCTTTGTTGCTCTTTTTTAACAATTGTATAACCTCATTACTTGATTTGGAGTCTAAATTTCCAGTCGGTTCGTCAGCTAAAATAATTGTTGGATTTATCATTAAAGCTCTACCAATAGCAACTTTTTGCTGTTGTCCACCGGATAATTCATTAGGTAAATGATTTTTTCTGTTTGTTAAATCTAAAAAATTTATTATTTGATTGAATTTATCATAGTCTATTTTCTTTTTATCAAATTTTAATGGGAGTAATATATTTTCTTCTACACTTAGTGTAGGAATTAAATTATAAAATTGATATATTATTCCTATTTTTTGTCTCCTTAATATTGTCAGGTTTTTTTTAGACATTTCAAATATATTTTTATCATAAAAATATACTTTACCTTCAGTTGGATTTTCTAATCCAGCAATTATATGTAACAGTGTAGATTTACCACTTCCTGATGGACCAATTATTGCAATAAATTCACCTTCTTCTACACTAAAAGATATGTCGTTTAATGCTATAACTTTGGATTCATTTTTACCGTAAATCTTTTTTAAATTTTCTACTTTTACAATTTTCATTCTATTTTTATCCTTCCTTTATTTTTGTTTAATACTTTTGTGTGAGAGTAATGTTATAATGATAAGTGTTAATAATATTATTATAAAAAACAATGTAATATTTGCAAATGGAATTAATAATTTGTTAAAAATAATAATATTTTCCATATACTTGATGATTATAATTAATATTGGTATTGATATAATAATAGATATTATTGTAGCTTTTAAAAACATATAAATATCTTCATATATTAAAATTTTATTTATATTTCCTTTTGTTGCACCTAAGCTATGTAATATTCTGAATTCTTGCTTTCTTTCACATAAACTTGCATTTATAATATTTATTATACTTACTATTCCGATTATTATTATTGCAAACATAATAATTTTTAAAATTAATTCTACTATATTAATATAAATGATTTTTTCTTGATTTTTTAAGGTATAATATTCTATATCTATGGGAGAGTTTCGATCTTTGTTAATATTTTCTAGATAGTTTGAAAATTGAATTATATTTTTGCACTTTATTTTGATAAATGTTGTATTTTCATAACCATAAAGCCATTGTTTTACTTTTTTATTATCTTGATAGTTGTTGAATGTATCTTCTATAGCGTTATAATTATCCATATTTATGAAAATAGTTAATTTTCCATCTTTTTTAATCTCTTTATAGCCTTCTATTAGTTTATCTGTTAATATAAAATTCCCATTTAAGTTTTCGATAATGTCATATGTATGTATATCATTTTCAAAATCATTGTAAATTGCGATAATACTTAATTTTAAGTTGTCTATATTTTTTAATACTGGTTCAAATGAATATGTTAAATCTTTATTTCCACTTATTTTGGTTACATTATTGTAAATTATAAAATCCCCATAATTAGCATTTAATTTTTTAATATATTTATTATATGTTTTATCATCTAATCCAATAATTGTAATATAAGTACTTTTCTTATTATTATCAAATGTAGATACAAGTTCATCAGTCATAAGTGCATCATTTGGTTCAACCAATGCAAAAGTATTTATTTCATTATATTGCGTATATTCTATTTTTTCTTTATATTTAATTTCATAATCATTAAATATTGATTTGTAATCTAAATTTGCAGCTTGCTTTAAACGCAATTCTGCATCGACATCATATTCATTTGCTAAATTCGATGATTCTTTTTCATAATTTATATATGTACTAACTGTTATATATGATATCATACATATTACAAGTAAAATTGTTATAGATGTGTATTTATTTTTACTTCTCTTTATATTTTTTATTGCTATTTCCATTTCTACAGGAGGAATTTTCTCTAATACTGTTTTTTTCTTTTCATATTTTATTTGTTTATTATTTTTAATTTCTTCAATAATAGATGTTGTACTTGCTTTTATACTCGGAATTATAGAAGACATGTATATATTAAATATTATAATAAGCAAAGATAAGATTATATATTTAATGTCAAACACTAATTTAAAAGTATATCCAGCATCAATTAATATATTGTTTAAAAGGTTCAAAATGATATTCGTAACTATAATTGAAGCTGTTCCCCCTATAATGATTCCTATTGTTCCTATAATTATTCCTTCTAGAAAAATCATTTTTAATATTTGTCCTTCTGTTGTACCAATACTATTTAATATTGCATATTCTTTTTTTCTTTCGTTTATAGTTATTAAAAAAGCATTATATAGTATTATTATAAATAAAATTGAAAAAATTCCTAATATAATTCCTATTATAATATTTATAATATAAGAATAATTTATTCTTGCTCTACATATGGGGATGTCATTGTTATATGTTATTCCAACATCAATTAGACCATATGCTGTAAGTAATTTTTGATTAAACTCGCATTTATTATCTGCCCTGTCTAATAAGCCTAGAGAAGAAATTATGTCATTTGAGTAATCACATACTTTTTTTACATCATTATATTTAATGTATACATTTATATTATTATTTGAACTAGTGTAGGCATATGGCTTTTCTAACCTTTGTAATTTATGATTGTTATTTTCTTCTACATAAATTGTATTAATATATGATTTTCCCTTGATTTTATTAAAACTTTCTGTATCTATATCTTTAATAATAAAGTGGTAGTCGTTGTATTCTGACTCTATATTTTTGGTAATTCCATTTTTTATACTAGAAGTTAATAATAGAGTGACAAATATAAGCATAGAGCATAGTATTACTGATATTATAGTAAATATAGTTCTCTTTTTATTTTGCTTTAGATTATTAAGAGTTAGTTTGATTTCTATTTTCATATTTTTCCTCCTAAAAATAAAAAGGAAGCTTAGAATCTAAGCTTCCATAAAATAAGTACAAATGTGCAGAATAAACTATAGATAATATTCTTATTTGAAGAAACTTAGCCGCACATAGCTAGTGGATCTACTTGAAACGTAAATAGGTGAAACTTGCCAAATTCCAGCGGGGATGCTAGTAATCCATGTCATAGAATCCTCCTCGCCATTGGCATAAGTAGATAAGCTCCTAGTTTCTCCAGTACTTATGTTTGTAAGTCTAAAATTGACTAGAACATCTTGTCCAGGAGAACCAACAACCCATTTAACAGTTTTAGCAGGAGAACTTATTATTTTTTCTAAATATGTTAATATTTTTTTATATTTTGTTAAAATTTCTTTGAATTTTAGGAACTGTTAAGCTCTAATTAGTACTTATATTCTATATAAAAATATCAAAAAAGTCAATTTAAACTTTATATTATATAAAAATTAATTCTTGTTAAAAGGAAAAAAGAAAAAGAAGCCCAAAAGCTTCTTTTTCTTTGAAAATAAAAGGGGATGTTTTTAATTTTAAATCAGTCTTTGTAACTGATTATGTTTGTATTATAAACAGTAATTTTGTCCATTGTGTGAATTAAAAGTGAAAAGTAATAAAAATTTATCTCGTAATTAAGGTTGTTCTCCAAGTGTTACTGTTAATTCTCTTTCTTGACCATCTCTATTAACTTTAATTTTCATTTCATCACCGATTTTATGTGAGTTTTTGACTTTATTTAAATCATCCATAGTAGTTACTTTAGTTCCATCTGCTTCAATAATTACATCACCAGGTTTGATTCCAGCTTTTTCAGCACTTGAAAAATCTTCAACTGATTTCACATATACACCAACAACTAAATTGTTTGCTTTTGCAAGTTCTTCAGTTAAATCCATTCCTGTGATACCAATATATGGTCTTTTAACTTTGCTGTATTCAATTAATTGGCTAGTTACATCTGTTGTAGAATTTATAGGGATTGCAAAACCTATTCCTTCGATACCTGTACCAGAAAGTTTTAATGTATTAATACCAATAACTTTTCCTTCACTATTAACTAATGCACCACCACTATTTCCAGAATTGATAGCAGCATCTGTTTGGATTAGAGTATAAGTTTTTCCATCTGAATCTGTAACTTCTCTGTTTACAGCACTAACTATACCACAAGTTACAGTACTATCCATTCCAACTGGATTACCAACAGCCATTGCAAATTCACCAACTTTTATAGAATCAGAATCAGCAAATTCAGCTTTTGTTAAACCGGTTTTATCAATTTTTATAACAGCTAAATCAGTTTCTTCATCTTTACCAACAATAGAAGCTTCATATTCTGTTGTGTCTCCAAATAATGTTACAGTAATTTTACTTGCTTCTGAAATTTGATAATAAGAATTGCTATTTGAAATATCATCACTACCAGTGGAAATAACATGATTATTAGTTAAAATATAACCATCTTCACTAATTATAATACCAGATCCAGTTGCAGTTGCATTAGAAGTAGAAGTCTGACCAAACATAGCCATTATAGGATTATTAACAGTATATTCTACTTTTATACCAACAATTGATGGTAAAATTTTATTAGCTGCATAAACTGCTGTATCTGAATAATTTGAAAGAGCTATTTGAGAAACATATCCAGAATTTTGATTATTGTTATTAGATGTATTTGATAAAGAACTTTCAGAATCATCTATTATAGCAGATCTTATTGAAGGAACTCCAAAACATGTTCCAATAACAAGTGCACAACCTACTACTCCACTAAAAAATGGTAGTAATACAGTTTTTCCAAACCCAGATTTATTTTTAACCTTCTTTTCATTGTATTTGTTTGTGTCATTTACAGTTATGAATTTTGAGTTTTTTTGGTTTTCTTTTTCATTTTCTCCCATAATTAATCACATTCCTTTCTTAAGGCCCAAATCAGGTTGGAAAAGAATTAAATTTTGGCAAGGAAAACGAGTTCGAAATTTATGAGGCGTACGTGTGTACGTTGATTAAATTTCAATGAAGTTTGACGTAGCCAAAATTGTAATTATTTTTCAACCTTAGGACCTCCTATTAATTTTATATATTTTACAGTTATAATTATAATAACCTAAATCGATAATAGAATACAATAAATTTGTGAATATTTTGTGAAAAAAATGTAACAATTCAAGTTACTTAATATAATTTTTTAATTGATTTTTTAATACGCGTATGTTAAAATATTCTAAAATGGTTCATGAGTGACATGTCTCAATAGACCAAAAATGGTTTATCGGGGGCAGGTTTTAACAGACTAAAAATACTGAAATTAGCTATATATCGAAAGGAATGAAGTAAAATGAATAACAAAGGAATAACATTAGTAGCATTAATTATAACAGTAATAGTATTGCTTATAATAGCTTCTATTGTGGTATATACAGGAACAGATACAATAAAAAATGCAAATTTACAAAGTTTAAAAACAAATATGTTATTAATAGAAGCGAAAGGCAGAGAATATGTAGAGAATGCTAGTCATGAATTAGGAGTAAATCCAAGTGAAGCAACAGAAGAAATGAAAAATAAATCTGCATCTATGCTTGTTGGGACAAAGATAGAAAATACAGATTCATTAATAAGTCATTTAAATATCGATTCTAAATACTCTGTATATAAATTAAGTGAAGAAGATTTGAATAATATGGGAATAAGAGATATTGCATCTAATGATGAAGATGGATGGTATATTATTGCTTATGATGTTACAGGGGCTGATGTAAAAATATACAATACAGAAGGGATAAGAGTTTCTGACGGAACAGTAAAATATTGTCTTGACGATATACGAGATTTGAGTGAATAAAAATAAAAAGGAAGCAATCAGATGAAAGAAAAAGAAATAGAAAGATTAAATACTTTAAAAATTATAGAAGAAGATTTGCACAAAAAAGGATTTGAACAAATTTGTGGAATAGATGAAGCTGGAAGAGGACCACTTGCTGGTCCTGTTGTCGTTGCAGGGGTTATAATGCCGAAAAATTCTTTTATAGAAGGAGTAAATGATTCAAAAAAAGTTTCTGAAAAAAAGAGAGAATCATTATATGATAAAATTTTAGATGAAGCTATTAGTTATTCTGTTGCAATAATAGGACAAGATGTAATTGATGAGATAAATATATTAAATGCAACTAAAAAAGGGGTAACAAGTGTAGTGGAAGGTTTAGATGTAAAACCAAATTTAATTGTAATAGATGCATTAGAACATATTGATACAAAAGGTATACCATATGAATCTATTATTAAAGGGGATGCAAAGTGTTATTCTATTGCAGCTGCTTCAATTGTAGCAAAAGTTACAAGGGATAGAATAATGAGAGAGTGGGATGAAATTTATCCTCAATATGGTTTTGCTAAACATAAAGGATATGGTACTGCTGATCATATATCAGCTATAAAAGAATATGGACTATGTCCAATACATAGGAGAACATTTACTAAGAATTTTGTTTAAACTATTCAGTAATTGTAATAATTTAATGTACTTAAAACTTCAATAGCGTGAGAATATAATAATTTATTAATTTTGGAGGGGCTTGTGGGGACCGTTCAACAATTCTCAAAAGTTTGAAAAACTTTTGCTAGAATTGTTAGAATGGGGAGACGGAAAAATTAATAAATTATTATATTCGAGAGCGAAATTATTTTTAACTATTAAATTATTATAATTACTAAATCAGAACATAATCTTATGAAAGTTAAATTAAAGGAATGAGAATATATATGAAAATACTAAATATATTAGAAATAATAGAAAAAAAGAGAGACAAAAAAGAACTAAGTACAGAAGAAATAAACTTCTTTATAGAAGAATATACCAAAGGAAATATTGCTGATTATCAAGCTTCTGCATTGATAATGGCAATTTATTTAAATGGAATGACAGAAAAAGAAACATCTGATATGACAATGGCAATGGCAAAATCAGGGGAAGTTTTAGAATTATCAGATTTATCAGAAAATATAGTAGATAAACATTCAACAGGAGGTGTAGGAGATAAAGTTTCATTAATTCTATTACCTTTAGTTGCGTCACTCGGAGTAATTGTTGCAAAGATGTCAGGAAGAGGTTTAGGATTTACAGGTGGAACAGTAGATAAATTGGAATCAATTCCTGGATATAGGACAAATATAGGAATAGATGAATTTAAAGAAAATGTAAGAAAAATAGGGATAAGTATGATTTCACAAACTGCTAATCTAGCTCCAGCAGATAAAAAATTGTATGCATTAAGAGATAGTATAAATTGTGTTGAAAGTATGCCATTAATAGTTTCTAGTATTATGAGCAAAAAAATAGCAAGTGGAGCTCAAAAAATTGTCATAGAAGTTACAGTGGGAAACGGAGCTTTTATGAAGAATGAAGAAGATGCAAAAAAATTAGCAGATGAAATGATAAAAATAGGAAAGATGGTTAATAGAGAAGTTGTATGTATTTTAACAAAAATGGACGAGCCATTGGGATTTGCAGTTGGAAATAATTTAGAAGTAATAGAAGCAGTAAAATTTTTGAAAGGTGATATGCCAGAAGATTTAAAACAAGTAGTTTTAGAATTAGGTTCAAATATGATAAAACTTGCAGGACTTGGCAATGATTTAGAAAAAAACAAAGAAATGATGCTAGAAAATATATCTAATGGAAAAGGATATGCTAAATTTATAGAAATGGTAAAAACTCAAGGAGGAGATATATCATATATTGAAAACTTGGACAAATTTCCAAAATCAAAATTTATTGTACCAATATTAAGTAAAAATTCAGGCTATATAACAAATTTACCAGCAAAAGAAATAGGAGAGATGGCATGTTTTCTAGGAGCAGGAAGAATAAGTAAAGATGATAAAATAGATAATAGTGTGGGAATTGTATTAACTAAAAAAGTTGGAGACTTTGTAAAAAACAATGAAGTAATTGCATATATACATTCAAATGATACAGAAAAAGCAAAAAAAGTGGAAAAAGATTTTTATGAAATTTGTGAAATAGGAAATAGTAGGTAATTTTAAAAAAGTGTTGAATTTTGTTATAATTTGGTGGTATAATTTTAAATGAATGATTGAAAATATCAAATTTATACTTTACGAAAGGAATGATATTAATTATGAAAAAACAAAATGTAGATAAAGAAGAAGTAAAAAGAAAAAAAGAATTTAATAAAGGAAGAATTTTTGTTAAAATTACAGCTGGTGTTTTAGCATTATTAATGGTTTCAGCAACACTAGGAACATTAATATTTGCGCTAATATAAAAAAGCAATTGAAGACCTGAAACAAAAATAAATCAATATAGGCAATAATAATTATACAAAAAATATCAATACTAAAATAGGAGGATAAATGGAAAATAATATGGAAGTTTCTTGGACAGACAATATTATAAACTATTTCAGAAACTTAGGAAGTAATCCATTAAATTTAGTAAGTGTAATATTAGATATAGCTATAGTTTTATTTTTAGCATATTGTTTTGTTAGAGTAGTAAAAGGATCTAGAGCATGGCAATTAATAAAAGGAATTATATTTTTAGTAATTGCTACATGGCTTAGTGGTGTGTTTAATTTAACCATATTAAATACAATACTTACTGGAATTATGAACTGGGGAGTTATAGCACTTATTGTTATTTTCCAACCAGAGTTAAGAAGAGCATTAGAGCAATTAGGTACTAATAAGTTTGCTAAATTTTTTGGAATAGATAAAGATATTGCAGCAAAAACAAAAGAAGATATATATAAAATAGTAATTGCAACAGAAGAATTATCAAAATCAAAAACAGGAGCTTTAATAGTTATTGAAAGAGATATAAATATTCAAGATATAATAGCAACAGGAATACCAATGGATGCAGAAGTTTCACCACAACTTTTGGTTAATATTTTTGTACCAAAAACGCCTTTACATGATGGTGCAGTAGTTATAAGTAATAATAAAATAGCTGCAGCAGCTTGTGTATTACCACTTGCAAATGATAATGATATTGCAAAAGAGTTAGGAACAAGACATAGAGCTGCAATAGGTATTTCTAAAGAGTCAGATAGTATAGTTGTTGTAGTATCAGAGGAAACAGGAAAAGTTTCTGTTGCAAAAGATGGAACATTAATTGCAGATGTAAGAGAAGATGTTTTAAAGAAAATATTGATTAGTAATGTTGTAACAAAAAGATTTACTGTTGATAAAAAGAAGAAAAAATTTAAATTAAGTGATTTGAAAGATAAATTAGTGAAGGAAAAAGATGAAAACAAAAAGATTGAAGAAGAAGTAAAAAAAGAAACTGAAGTCAAGAAAGAAGAATAAAAAAATACTCATTAAATAATTAATGTAAAATTGATTATTAATGAGTCTTTTAAATTATGTCAGGAAGGTTGAAAGCTTGAAAAATAATTACAATTTTGGCGTCGTTAAACTTCATTTGAAATTTAATCAACGTACACACGTACGTCTCATAAATTTCAAATTTGTTTGCCTGGCCAAAATTTAATTCTTTTCCAACCTATTTTGTGCCTTAAGAAAGGAATGATTGTAATTATGAGAAATATTAAATTGACTATAGAATATGATGGTAAAGAATTTAATCGGATGGCAAAAACAGCCTAATAAATTAAATATTCAAGGAAATATAGAACAAGCAATAAAAAATGTAACAGGAGAGGAAGTAGAGTTATTTGCTTCAGGGAGAACAGATGCAGGGGTACATAGCTTTGGTCAAGTTGCAAATTTTAAAACTGAAAGTTTAATTCCAATTGAAAAAATACCAATAGCATTAAATACGAATTTAAAAAAATCAATAAGAATAATAAAAGCAGAAGAAGTAGATGAAAGATTTCATAGTAGACTTTCTTGTAAAAAGAAAACTTATAGGTATGTTATAAATAATTCATCTTGTGAATCAGCAATTTATAGAAACTTGGAAACATATATACCAATGAAATTAGATGTAAGTAAAATGAAAGAAGCGGCTAAATATTTTGAAGGAGAACATGATTTTAAGGCATTTAGAGCAAGTGGAACAAGTAGCAAAAGTAGCATAAGAACAATTTATAAATTAGAAATTTTAGAAAAAGAAAATAACAGAATTTACATAGAAGTTACTGGAAATGGTTTTTTATATAATATGGTAAGAATAATTTCTGGAACTTTGGTAGAAGTTGGATTAGGAAAAATAAAGCAAGAAGAAATAAGAGAAATAATAGACAGTAAGGATAGAAGTAGAGCAGGGAAGACATTGCCAGCACATGGTTTGTTTTTATTAAATGTAGAATATTAATAAAGAAAACATAATTTTAACAAAAAATATGTATATAGCATAGAATATATAAAAAAGTAAAGGAGAATAAGGTTGAAAAATAATTATTTAATTCTTTTCCAACCTGATTTGTGCCTTAAGAAAGGAATGTGATTAATTATGAATACTATTTTGCTTATATTCTTTGCTATACCAATAGCTGTAATCATTATTTCTATTGCATTACAAAAAGTGTTAAAATGTCCAGCTTTAGTTGCTGCAATCATTTTCGCTATATTTTTGATAGTTACTTTTGTTATATCAAATATTAATTTTCTAGTTGCAACAATAATATACACAATTATTGCATATATAGTAGCATTACTTACATGTTTAATTTCAAGATTTTTATGTAATAATTGCAATACTTGTAGATGGTCTTGTTCTTCAAATGGAAGAAATACAGCAAACGCAAATACTACACAATTATTATCAGTAAATAGTAGCTGTGGAAATAACGAAAATGGTAATTTGTTAACTATTAGTAGTAATGGATGTAATGGAACACAAAATGATCTGCTTACAATAAATTCAAATGGTACTGTTAATACATCTAATAATGGAAATTCTAACTGTAATAATGGATGCGGATGTAATAATGATGATAATGGAAATAGTAATAATTGTGGATGCAATAGAAATACTATTTCTGTTAGAGCAAGTGTGATTCCTAACAATGCAAATTGTGGAAGTTTTTCAGGATGTTATAGAAGAAGGTAAATAGATAACTCTAATTTAATAATTAAGAAAAATTTTAATTAAATTAGGGTTATTTTTCTTTTTTTATTGAATATTTTTTAAAATTTAGTGTATAATTTAATTAATTTGAAAGGAGTGATAAAGGTTGAAAAATAATTACAATTTTGGCGTCGTCAAACTTCGCCTGAAATTTAATCAACGTACAAAAAGTACGCCTCATAAATTTCAAACTCGTTTTCCTTGCCAAAATTTAATTCTTTTTCAACCTGATTTGTGCCTTTAGAAAGACTAACTATTAATTGTCAATAGTTTCTTGAAAAAATTTTTTGTAATTT
>ERZ1643246.1388-NODE-1388-length-26541-cov-7.389791_pt1 | contig 26541 bp, 24 predicted proteins | sample MGYA00579265_ERZ1643246 | MGnify/ENA primary metagenome ERZ1643246 (study PRJEB29033, sample SAMEA4952261) | chicken gut metagenome | biome: Broiler Chicken; feature: Gastrointestinal Tract; material: Caecum | place: Ireland | collected 2018 | study: Broiler...
TGGACGAGAGCAAGCTGGTGGACAAGATCGGCGCGTTCCACCTGCCGGTCGAGATTGCGCAGTACGGCTCCAAGCAGGCGATGGCCAAGATGGAGGAATACGGCTTTCATCCGGTGCTGCGTGTGCGCGACGGCAAGACCTTTGTAACCGATAACGGCAACTTCATTGCCGACCTGCATCTGGGCGCGGGCTTCGATATTGAGGATGTTCGCGAAAAGATCAGCGGCATCGTAGGTGTTTTGGAGCACGGCCTGTTCCTGAACATGTGCAAACGGATAATCGTTGGCTGCGCTTCGGGTGAAGTCAAGGTTATCGAGAACCCCACAAAGTGATGGGCGATAGAAGAGCATCCGGACACCGGATCGGAGACCGCATTGCAGGGGCTCCCATGGAACGAAACACGGCAAACCGCCGTTCGTCTGCAAAACCGATCAAGCTCAATTACCGTATGCTGCTCTGCATTGCGGTATTGGCGTTCTTCCTGTTGGCGCTGCTGTTTTTCATTTTGTTTTTGTCGCGCGGCGGCAAGATCGGCGAACTGAACAAGCAGATCGAAACGCTGAACGGGGAAAAAACCACGCTCACCGAGCAGGTGAATACCTTAACGCAGGATAATCAGACCATGCTCGCAGGGCTGGTGGCTGCTTTGCCTGACCCGACCACGGCGCAGACCGACGATCTGACTGCGCTCATTCCGCAGCTGACGGAGGGCGTATATGTGGTGCGCAGCACGGGCTCGCAGTATCAGTATCTGAGCGTTCCCGCGGGCTATTTGCAGGATAAGCTGACCGCTTATCGTGACAATGCAGAGGGTTATTCCGTCGTCGAGGGCGACGCGCCTGCCTGCACCTGCTGGGTGCTGTTCTCCGACCGGGTCATCGGTCTGGCGGAGGGCGATAAGGGCTTTGTCAGCATGGACCGCGCCGCCACCGGCAGCGCAACCACTGTGCCGAGCGGGATGTACGCCTTTGTATCGAGTTTCTTCGCATAAAAATGTAAAAAAACGCGCGGCAGGACTTGACACGGTCCTGCCGCTTGTGTTATGCTACTAAAAACCGCATTGTGCATTGGCTTCTGTTAAGTGCGCCCGAATCCCGGTTGCCGCCGTGCCAAGCGTGACTCTACAACGAAAGAGAGGGAAAACCAACATGTATGCCATTTTGAAAACTGGCGGCAAGCAGTACAAGGTATCTGAGGGCGACGTGATCTACGTGGAGAAGCTCGGCGTAGAGGACGGCGCGACCGTTACGTTTGACGAGGTTCTGGCCGTAGGCGAGGGCGACGCACTGACCGTCGGCGCTCCTTACGTTTCCGGCGCCGCTGTAACCGGCACGGTGGAAAAGACCGGCAAGGGCAAGAAGATCAACATCTTCAAGATGAAGCCCAAGAAGGGTTACCGCAAGCGTCAGGGCCATCGCCAGCCGTACACCAAGGTGACCATCGCGTCCATCAAGGCGTAAGGCTGTGACGAAGGTCACATTTTCGTCGCGGGAGGACAAACTCCTTTCGGTGGACATCCTCGGTCACGCGGGCTACGCGGACGAGGGCGAGGACATCGTTTGCGCGGCGATTTCCAGCGCGGTCATGCTGACCCATGCTTTGCTGTTTGACGTACAGCGCATCCCGGTCGATACCCTGATCGAGGATGACGGCGCGCATATCCGCATCACCCTGCCCGAAGGCGCGGGGATGGATCGCGGACAGGATGCGCTTCAGGCGCTCCGGCTGCATTTCACCGAGCTGGAACAGAATTATTCGGAATTTTTGAGCGTAATGGAGGTGCACACAGATGCTGAAGATTAGCTTACAGTTTTTCGCTCATAAAAAGGGCGTAGGTTCTACCAAGAACGGCCGTGACTCCGAGGCAAAGCGCCTTGGTGTTAAGCGTGCGGACGGTCAGACCGTTCCGGCGGGCAACATTCTCGTCCGTCAGCGCGGCACGAAGATCCATCCGGGTCTGAACGTAGGCCGCGGTAAGGACGACACTCTGTTTGCAAAGGTCGAGGGCGTTGTTCGTTTCGAGCGCCTGGGCAAGGACCGCAAGCAGGTTTCCGTTTACCCGCAGTAAACAATTGAGTATAGACAAAATCCCAGACGACTGTCTGGGATTTTGTTTTAACAACCGCACGAAAGGAGGATTTCCTGTGTTTATTGATATTGCCAAGATCAAAATTGTGTCCGGCAAGGGCGGGGACGGCAAGGTCGGCTTCCACCGCGAAAAGTATGTTGCATCCGGCGGACCGGATGGCGGCGACGGCGGTCGTGGCGGCTCGGTTATCTTCAAGGTGGATGATAACCTGTCCACGCTGCTGGATTTCCGCTATAAGAAGAAATATGTTGCCGGTGCAGGCGAAAACGGCGGCAGCAAGCGCTGCAAGGGCAAGGACGGTGCGGATTTAATTATCCGCGTGCCGCGCGGCACGATCATCCGCGACCAGAAAACCGGGCAGGTCATCAAGGACCTGTCGGACGATGAGCCGTTCATCGCGGCCAAGGGCGGCAACGGCGGCTGGGGAAATACGCACTTCGCCACCCCGACCCGTCAGGCGCCGCGTTTTGCCAAGCCCGGTCAGCCGGGCGTTGAGCGCGACATCATCCTTGAGCTCAAACTGCTCGCGGACGTCGGTCTGGTCGGCTTCCCGAATGTCGGTAAGTCTACGCTGCTGTCCATGGTGTCGGCGGCACGGCCCAAGATCGCAAACTACCACTTCACCACGTTGGTGCCCAATCTGGGCGTGGTGTCGGTCGGGGAGGAGCAGAGCTTTGTCATGGCCGATATCCCCGGCATCATCGAGGGTGCAGCCGAAGGCGCGGGCCTGGGACACGACTTTTTGCGCCACATCGACCGCTGCCGTCTGCTGCTGCATTTGGTGGATGCCGCGGGCAGCGAGGGGCGCGATCCGCTCGACGATATCGAGAAAATCAACGCGGAGCTTGCCGGTTATAGCGAATTTCTGGCGGCGCGTCCGCAGATCATCGTGGCAAACAAAGTCGATTTGCTGGGCGATGACCGCGAGCCGGTCGAAAAACTGAAAAAGTATGCCGAAGAGCACGGCTTTTTGTTTGCGGAGCTGTCTGCCGCGACCAATCAGGGCGTCGCGGAACTGATGCGCCTGACGTGGAACGAGTTGCAGCAGCTGCCGCCGGTGTTCACCTACGAGCCGGAGTTCGTCGAAACGCCCGAGGATACCACGGGCGAGCGCGACTGGATGGTCGAAAAGGTCGAGGATTTCTACGTTGTTTCGGGCGCATGGGTGGATAAGATCATGGGCTCGGTCAACGTCGATGACTATGAATCCCGCCAGTATATGGACCGCATGCTCAAGAGCGCGGGTGTATACGACAAACTTGAGCAGATGGGCGTGCAGGAGGGCGATTTCGTCGTCATCGGTGATCTGGAATTTGAGTATGTCTATTGATGTACTCCCGGTATTTACCGGCAGGATAAATGTGTAAAATGTGAGGGCGGAAAATTGTTAAATTTTCTACAATTTATGTCTTTACAAGATTCCCGCTTTGCGGTATTCTGATAATAGGTATGGATATGCCCTATCGTAGGGGCAGTGTACCACCCTGCATCCAAATGAACGACTTGAATACAAGGGGGATATGAAAACTATGAGAGGCGTAGAGACCCGCATTCAGGAGATCCGCCGTCGTATTTTCCGCGAGGTGGCCCGTATGGCTTACCACACGGAGTGGCCGACGGACAGGCGAATCGAAGCGCTCCCGTATGAAATCATTCCGGGCGAGGTCGGCAATTTCCGCAACGACATTTTCCTCGAGCGCGCGATCGTCGGCGAACGCCTGCGTCTGGCAATGGGCCTGCCCTGCCGCAATGCGGCGGAGCATTCGCCGGTGTCGGACAACATTGAAGCCGCAACCCGCGAAGAAACCTACTACACGCCGCCGCTGGTCAACATCATCAAGTTTGCCTGCAATGCGTGCAAGGAAAACGAGATCATGGTCACCGACGGCTGTCAGGGCTGTCTGGCGCACCCGTGCGTTGAGGTCTGCCCCAAGGGCGCCATCACGCTCGACCGCTATAACGGACGTTCGCACATCGATCAGGAAAAATGCATCAAGTGCGGCCGCTGCGTGGATGTTTGCTCGTATCATGCCATCATTCATCAGGTGCGTCCGTGTGCCGCGGCCTGCGGCGTGGACGCGATCCACAGCGATAAGAACGGCAAGGCCGATATCGATTATGAAAAGTGCGTATCCTGCGGCATGTGTCTGGTTAACTGCCCGTTCGGCGCAATTGCGGACAAGTCCCAGATTTTCCAGGTGATTCGTGCCATTCAGGCAGGCGAGCGTGTATACGCCGCTGTCGCTCCGGCGTTTGTCGGCCAGTTCGGCCCCAAGGTCACGCCGGGCAAGCTGCGCGCTGCGATGAAGCAGCTGGGCTTTGCTGATATTCTGGAGGTTGCGATCGGCGCTGACCTGTGCGCGGCACAGGAAGCGGACGACTTTGTCAAGGAAGTGCCGGAAAAGCTGCCGTACATGGGTACTTCTTGCTGCCCGGCATGGTCCGTGATGGCAAAGAAAATGTTCCCCGATCAGGCGGAGTGCATCTCGATGGCGCTGACGCCCATGACCCTGACCGCGCGCCTGATTAAGCATCATCATCCGGACGCAAAGGTGGCATTTATTGGCCCCTGCGCGGCAAAGAAGCTGGAAGCGATGCGTAAGGATGTCCGCAGCGAAGTGGACTTTGTGCTGACGTTTGAGGAAATGGCCGGTATTTTCGACGCGCGTCATGTCGATCTCGAGTCCCTGCCCGAAGATCCGCACGGCGTCAACGACGCCTCCACCGACGGCCGTAACTTTGCGGTTTCGGGCGGTGTGGCGCAGGCGGTCGTCAACGTCATCAAGGAGAAATACCCGGATCGGGAAATTAAAGTGGTCAACGCCGAGGGCTTGCGCGAGTGCCGCAAGATGTTGCAGGCGGCCAAGGCCGGCAAGTACAACGGCTATCTGCTCGAAGGCATGGCCTGCCCGGGCGGCTGTGTCGCCGGTGCGGGTACCATGCAGGCGATCAAGAAGTCGGCAGCCGTGGTCGGGCTGTATGCCAAGCAGGCAGAGCACAAAACGGCGACCGGCACTGAGTATGTCAAGGAGCTGGACAAGCTCGTTGATTGATTCTTCGATCGAACCGTACAGGCTCGATCGAGGGGGAACGCACCGCGTCCATGCGCGGATGCGTCCCAAGCTGCGCAAAGTTCCGACATGCGAAACTTTGCTCTGCACTGGTATAAAAAGGCGGGCTGAGCCCGCCTTTTTATGAAAGAGCCTGCGTTTGCAGGCTCTTTCTGTTGTATGCGCTTTGATAGCGCGAAAAAGAACCGCCATTTGGCGGTTCTTTTTTTATGCCGCGCAGAACGCGGTTAGTCTTCGGTTGTGATAGCGACCTTGCAAACCTCATCGCGCCGCGCCTCAAACAACGCATAAGCCGCTTCGATTTCCGAAAGCGGGAAAATATGTGTGATCAGCGGGGTCGTGTCCAGCTCGCCCGCGGCGATCAGACGCAGAATTTCGGCGCAGTCGCAGCCGTCCACACCGCCGGTCTTGAAAGTCAGGTTTTTGCCGTACATATCAGGCAGCGGCAGCACCTGTGGGCGGTCGTACAGTGCAACGATGGTAACGATCGCATTGGGGCGCGCGCACTCCCACGCCAGCCGGAAGCTGTCGTCCGTGCCTGCGACCTCGAGTACCACATCCGCGCCCCCGTGACCGCTGTTGTGCCGCACGAACTCCAGCGCGTGCGCGGGCGAAACGGTCAGCACATCCGGGTAATGCTCCTGCACAAACCGCCGCCGCACGGGATCGCTTTCGCACACGATGATGCGGCGCGGACGGTGCAGCATGGTGCACAGCAGCGTGCAGATGCCGGTCGGCCCGGCGCCGATGATGAACACCGTGTCGCTGGGCTGGATTTCCGAAATGCGGGCAGCCCAGAAGCCGGTGGCAAGAATGTCGCCGGTGAACAGCGCCTGCCGGTCGGATACGCCGTCGGGAATGCGGTTCAGGCCCTGATCGGCATAGGGGACGCGGACGTATTCCGCCTGCCCGCCGTCAATGCGGCAGCCGAGCGCCCAGCCGCCGTCCGGGTCCTCGCAGTTGTTGACAAAACCATTCTGGCAGAAAAAACAGTGTCCGCAAAAGGTTTCCACATTGACCGTTACACGGTCGCCGGGTTTGACGGTCTGCACGGCCTCGCCCACCTGCTCGACCACGCCGACCATCTCATGCCCGACGGTCACGCCGGGGACGGCGCGCGAAACCGAGCCGTGCTTGATATGCAGGTCGCTGGTGCAGATGCTGGAGAGGGTAACGCGAACAATGGCGTCGCGTACATCGCGCAGAACCGGTTTGGGTTTGTCGAGCAGGGCAAAGTGCCCCGGTTCCACATAGGTGTATGCAAGCATGCTTTTTTCCGCCCCTTTCCGATTGCATTTATTATAGAGCACGGCGCGAATAAAGTCAAATGGGAGCAGGTTTTGGCAAGGCGAAAGGCACGGGCAGCTGACAAAAAGCTGCTTACATGATATTATAATGGTGCAATCAAACAGAAAAGGACGGATGGATATGCTGGATAGGATCACGGTGCTGCATTTCAGCCCGACAGGCGGCACACGGCGCGCTGCGCTGCTGCTTGCGGGACAGATTGCATCACAGGTGGAGGAAATCGACCTGACGCTGCCCCAGTCCCCGGAAAAGAGCTTTGCTGCGCAGGATGTGGTGCTGGTGGCGGGGCCGGTTTACGGCGGACGGCTGCCTGCATTGATGGTTGAGCGGCTGCGGCGGTATACCGGCGGCGGTGCGCGCGCGGTGTCCGCAGCGGTCTACGGTGGCCGCGCTTATGAGGATGCGCTGGTCGAGCTGGACGATTTGCTGGAGGCGCAGGGCTTTCGGGTTGCAGCAGCGACAGCGCTGCTGGCCGAACATTCGATTGCACATACGCTGGCAGTCGGACGGCCGGATGCGCAGGACGAGGTGCAGCTCGCTGGATTTGGCGCGCGCATCGCAGAAAAGCTCGACAGGGGCGAGGAGAACGCGCCGCAGGTGCCGGGCAACCGCCCGTATCGGGAGTGGGCCGGTATGCCGGTGGTACCTGTGGCGAGTGATGCCTGTGTCGGGTGTGGGGAGTGTGCCAAAGTCTGCCCCGCGCAGGCCATTCCGCCCGAGCATCCGTCGCAGACCGACAAAACGCGGTGCATCACCTGTATGCGGTGCGTGGCGGTCTGTCCCACGAAGGCACGCGCTCTGCCCGCACAGGTGCAGGATATGCTGGCGCAAAAACTCGCGCCGTTTATGCAGAAACGGCCGGAGAATGAACTTTATCTATGAAAATACAAATGAGGCTGACCTATATCGGGTCAGCCTCATTTGGTGAAAAGGAGTAAAAGTTATCCGCGTACCATGTTGAGGTAGCGACCGAGTGCATCGTTCCAGCTGCTGTTGTGCGCGGCATCGCGCTGATCGGGCAGCGAATAGGTTTCCTGTAAGTATTTCCCGAGGAAAGCGGACACTTTAACAGCGCCCGCGTAGTTGAGGTGATCGCCGCGGTCGCGCGTGTCGCGCGACCAGTCGATCGGCACTTCCTTGGGCATGGTGTTCAAATCGAGATAGGTCAGGTTGTTTTCCTTGGCAAAAGCCGCGATGCTGTTGTGCCGTGCCTGATTCCAGTTGATGGTGCTGGGTGTGCTGACCAAAATCAGTTCGGCATTCTTTTCCTTGCACAGGGCGAGCATATCCTGCAAGCAGGACTCATTGAGCGAGGGAATGGGGGTGGATACGTCGGTCGGCAGCATGTAGTTTTTGGTGCTGGCGGCTGCGACGGCGGAGTTATAGCGGAAGCCCTTGAGGTCATCCGTCCAGGTGTACTCTACCGGACGACCGAAGTCGTTGACCTTGAGCGATTTCCAGCGGTCATGATACCGCAGGATGGAAAACAAATTTTTCGCGCGGGAAAGCAGATAGTCGTTGAGTTTGTATGGACGGAAGATCGCGTTGGTTTCCAGCACGACGACCGAGGGGCTTTGCCGCTCGAGCGCCTGCCGCAGAAAACGATAGGAGTCATAGAGCGGCTGGGCGGGTGTGCTGCATAAATAGGAGCGGAAGCCGCGCTCCTCCCACATCTGCATGGGCGAGATTGAGCTGTACGCTTCGCTGTCGCCCACAACCAGCACGTCGATCGAGTTTTCCCGTTCGCCCAGAATGCCGCTGGCCAACATTTCCGCGTCGTTTACGCCGAAGGCCTTGTGGTTGTTCTTGGGCACGAACAGATAGGAGGCGGCCAGCATGAGCGCACACAGCAGCGTCAAAAAGCAGGCTCCTTTGACAACGAGCGCCATATGTTTTTTCAAGTGGGACACACCTCCTTAAAATGCGGCATAGATCGGGTCAACCGGCACATAGCCGATGCCGTATGCGCCAAAAATGACGAGGAAGAAAAACGCGGCGTAGTAGACCGTCCAGCGCAGCGCGACCGGACGGCGCGCAATGGATTCGCGCAGCGGGATGCCGCGCTCCCGCAGGATACCGACGAGCAGCACGATACCGACTGCCACGGCGACGATCACAAAATCCATCTTGTCCATGCCGAGTGTCAGGAAGCTGCGGTTGAGGAAAGAGACAGGCGTGAAATCGGTTACCATCGTGCGGAACATCGCAAGACCGGCGCGCAGGCCGTTTGCGCGGAAGAACAGCTCGCCAACGCAGACCAGCAGCCCGGTACGCACGATCTGGAACACGCGATAAGGCATGCAGTTGCGGTCGATGTGCAGCAGGCCGGTCACGCGCTGGGCGGTCGGGTCAAACAGACTGCCCGCAAGGATGAGCGCGAAATGGTACAGGCCGAAAAAGATATAGTGCCAGCCCGCGCCGTGCCACAGACCGTTGCACAGCCAGACCACGCCCAGCGCGAACGAGCCGGAGAGCAGCGGGCCGTAGTGGTTGCCCAGACGGCGGCGCGCCGCGCCCGTCAGCTTTTTCAACGGGCCGGACATGGATAGCGGATAGAACACATAGTCCTTTAACCAGGTGCCCAGCGTGATATGCCAGCGCATCCAGAATTCAGAAATGCTGCGGGAGAAAAACGGCTGACGGAAGTTTTCGGGCAGGTGCACGCCGAAGATCTCGGCGCTGCCGATGACCACATCCATCGTGCCGGAGAAGTCCATGTAAAGCTGGCAGGTGTAGCACACCATTGCCAGCGCGATCACGCCGCCGTCATACAGGGCATAATCGTTGAAAACGGTTTTGATGAGCAAGTTGAGCCGGTCAGCAATGACGATTTTTTTAATCAGGCCGAATAGGATGCGCTGTATGCCGAAGGTCAGGCCCTGCCACGTGACCGGGCGGCCTTCCCACAGCTGCTGCGCGGTCTGGCCATAGCGACAGATCGGCCCTTCCATGATCTGCGGGAAAAAGCCGAGGAAGAGTGCGAGGCGCGCCAGGTTGCGGTCGGCGCGGATCGTGCCGCGGTAGACATCGAGCAGATAGGAAAGGGCCTGCAAAGTATAAAAAGAGATGCCGATGGGCAGTAAAAACGCAGGCACGGGCAGCGAAAACGGCAGACGCAGCGCGTGCAGCAGGGTATTGAGGTTGGTGCTGAAAAAGGCGGCATACTTGAGCGTAATCAGGATGCCGATATGCACAAGCGACGCCAGCAGCAGAATACGCCGCTGCCGCCGGATAAAATACTGCCGGATTGCCTTTCGTTTGGCGGGCGCGGCAGCGGTCAGCCTTTGGTCGCGGTCCTGTTGTTCGGCGGTCAGCCAAAGGCCGAAATAGTGAATGGAAACGGTAGAAAACAGCAGAAACACCAACAGCTTGCCGCTGACTGACCAGAAAAACGCATAGCTTGCCGCAAGAAGCGCGACCCAGCGCAGACGCTGCGGCAGGATACGGTAAACGAGCACCGCCGCCGGCAGAAAAACGGCCAGATACAGCAGCGAGCAGTAGGATGTCATGGATTAGCCTTCCTCCTGTAAACGAACGATCATGGCCCACATATCCTCGGCGGAATTAAAGTTGGCCGGAATGATCTCAACGGTCGGGATGGTGATGTCAAACGCCTCTTCCAACTCGGCTACCAACGCAAGAATGGTCAGCGAGTCCAGACAATGCGAATCGATCAGTGTACGGCAGGTAGTGTAATCCACGCCGGGTTGAAGTTCCTCCAGAATTGCAAGCAGTTGTTCCATAATGCTCCGTCCTTTCGTAAGTAGGTGAGTTGATTTCATCAGTGGGCAGCGCGTCGCGCACAAGAAGCGGGCGGCCGTCCGGCATTAGCAGCACGATACGCGGCAGCGCACGGCTGAGGAAAAGGGAAATGCCTTCGGTCATGCAGTAGGCGCCGGTATTCAAAAACGCGAACAGATCGCCGCATTTGAGATCGGCCACCGGCAGCTGCTTGACCAGAATATCGTTTACGGTGCACAGCGAGCCGCACAGGTTCCACGGCTGTGCTTCGCCCAGACGAGGCGGATACAGCCGGTAAGGGGGAATCTGCATGGCCATACGCTGACCGTAATAAACCAGATGATGGATGCCGCCGTCCAGAATGGCATAATTCTGGCCTTTGTTTTGCTTGAGATCGACCACGCGGGTCAGATAGGTGCCGCAGCTGGCGGCAATGCTGCGTCCAAGCTCGAGCGTGACATGCGCTTTGCAGCGCAGACTCATTAGCATATCGGAGAAACCGGAGAGAAATTCGGCTTCATCAAAGCTCTCGGGGGAGAAATACTGCACCGGAAAGCCGGGACCAAATTCGAGCTCGTGCACGATAAAGCCCAGCTTTTCCGCCAGCGTGCAGGCGAAGTCATCCAGCGCGTCCAGCTCGCGCTGCAAGCGCTTGAGCGACGCTTTCTGCGTGCCGGAAAAGTATTGCAGGCCGCGAATCAGGATGAAGGGATGGTCGGCGCGGCTGCGGATGATCTGGATGATCTCCTGCTCTTCCATCCCGAACTGGCTGCCGCTGGTTAGGCGCAGCAGCACATGGACGGTGACGCGGTAGTGTGCAGCCAGCTGGCTGAGCAGCGCAAATTGGCGGGCGGACTCGACGGTAAACAAACGCGGGCCGCCTTGCTGCGAGATCATGCGCTCGATATCCGACGGGGTTTTGTATACGCCCGAAATGACCAGCTTTTCGGCAGGAATGTGCAGGCGGCGGCAGATGGCGGCTTCGCCGGGGGAGCAAACCTCAAAACGCTCCACCTGATCGCTCAGCTCGCGCAGCAGAAAGGGATTGGCCTTGATCGCATAGCACAGGCCGACACCGGTCGGCAGGCTGCGTCGCAAAAACGCCACGCGCTGCCGCAGAGTCTGTACATCGAACACATACAGCGGCGAGCCGTATTGTGCGGTGAGGTTTTCCATTTGCAGTTCGGTCATACGATCTCCTTTCTTGCCAGTGCAAGCAGTCGCTTGCGGTCGGTTTTGCCGTTTTCGGTCAGCGGCAGGCTGTCCAGCGGCTCGAGCGTGCGCGGCAGCATGAATACGGGCAGCTTTTGTGCCAGTGCGCTGCGCACCGCAGCCTTGTCCGCCGTGCCGGTGTAAAAGCCGTGCAGCCGTTCCTTTTGCGCGTCGTAGACGCAGCAGCAGCGGCTGACGCCCTCGACCTCCTGCACCGCGCGCTCGATTTCTTCCAGCTCGATGCGGTGGCCCATGTGCTTGATCTGAAAATCCTTTCGGCCGAGGAAGTACAGCTCGCCTGCGGCGTTCCAGCGCCCGAGGTCGCCCGTGCGATAGATCGGCTGCAAATAGCGGCTGTGGCCGGGGTGTTGGGTGAATGCGGCCTGCGTCTGCCCGGGATTATTGTAGTACCCGAGCGCAAGCGCTGCGCCGCTGACACAGATTTCGCCCGCCTGATCCGGCGTATGTATTTCCTGTCCCGCCTCGTCCAGCAGGAACACCCGCTCGTTCGGGAAAGCCGTCCCGAGCGGGATGCCCGCTGTGTAATCTCTACCACTCTCTATCCTATGGTACGTGCAGTTGCACGTGATCTCGGTGGGGCCGTACAGGTTGACGAAATCCGCATGCGGCAAATGCTCTATCCAGCTTTTCAGGTGCTTGGGCGGCATCACTTCGCCGCTGAACAGCACCTTGTTTACCGTTTCCGGCGTGCGATAGTCCAGACCATGGAAGGAGGACACCAGACACAGCGCGGAAACGGCCCAGATGAGCGTGGTGACCCGGTGCGTGCACAGTGCGTCCATCAGCGCGGACGGCTGGGAGAATAGCCTGCGCGGCAGCAGGACGAGCGTGGCACCGGTGTGCAAAGCGGAATAGATATCCTTGACCGAAACATCGAAATCAAGCGGGGCCTGATTGCCGATGATATCGTCCGGACCGATCCGGAACAGTTCGGTGAAAACAGGGATGAAATCCAGCACGGAGCGGTGGCTGACAACCACGCCCTTGGGCGTGCCGGTCGAGCCGGAGGTGAAATTGCAGTACAGCGGGTCGCCGTCGATGGCGCGGCTGCGGATATGCGCCAGCAGCGCGTCGTCTGCCTGCGTTTGCAGCAAGTCCTCGATCAGCAGGATGCGTCCCACGCCGGGCAGCTGCGCGGCCAGCGCAGCGTGTTCCCGATCGGTCACAATGCAGGGGGCTTGCAGGACCGACAGGATCTGCGCCAGCCGCGGCTGCGGCAACGCGGGAGAGAGCGGAACATAAAAGCAGCCTGCGTACGCCGCGCCGAAAAAGGCATACAGGGCTTCGCGGCTCTTTTCCAGCAGCACTGGAACCGGTGCGGTGGGGGAGAGGTGCGCGGCAAGCGCGGTGCCGCAGCGGCGGCTGCGGAAGAGCAGCATATCAAAGCGGTCTGCGCCGTTTTCGTCGATGACAGCGGTTTTTTCCGGCCGCGCGGCGGTAGTATGCTCTAAAAGTTCCAGGATGTTGTACATAATTACCTCGTTTATGCTTCGTGCCGGGTTTCGGCAAAATGATTATTTCTTGTCAGCGGCCTTCTGGGTGGAAGTGGCAGCTTTCTGGGTAGTGGCGTTCTTGGTGGAGGACTTCGTCGCCTTCTTAGCGGAAGCCTTCTTGGTGCTCTTTTTGGAAGAGGCCTTGCTGCCGGACTGCTTGACCGCCGCCTTCTTCTGGGTGGAGGAGCTGGCCTTGTCCTTCGCGGTATCGGTGGTCGTTGTCTGCGTCTGGGAGGTTTCCTCCTGCGCAGGCTCGGCGTTCTGATCGGACTTGATAAGCGAAGAGCAGCCGGTCAGTGCGGGCAGTGCCATCATCATGGCCAGAGAAATTGCGGCAACGCCTTTTGCGGTTTTATGACTCATTGACTTCATGTGTAAGATCTCCTTTTATTTGCGGGGTGTTTTGTTCTTGCTGATGATAAGATACTACGGCAGTATTCACAGACTCTTCAGCAAACCTTAAAAAATCTAAAGAAAGCAAAAAAACAGGACAGGCTGTGTTTCAGCCTGTCCCATGGGACGGTATTCAGTTGGAAAGCGGCGCTTGGGGCAGCGTCAGCTCGAATTCGGTGTGCCAGCCGTCGTGCGGCGGACGCACCAGCTGGATAGAGCCACCATGCAGCTCCGCTACCTTTTTGACGATCGCCATGCCCAGTCCCGTGCCGCCGCCCGAGGTGCGGGCGCGGTTGCTGGTAACAAACGGCTCAAACAGGGTATCGGCCAGCTCGGGCGGGATGCCGACGCCGTCGTCCGCTATGGTCAGCCGAACGGTATCGGAGGTGTCTATCAGTCCAAAGAACAGCGTTGTGCCGGCGGGATTGTATTGCAGGGCGTTGCTGGTCAGGTTTTCCAGCAGCCGCCGGAGCAGGCGGGGGTCAAACGAGGCCATGACCGGGGTATCCGGCAGGCCCAGCGAAAGCGAAAAGTCGTGCGACTCGATCTCCGGGTACTTTTCTGCCAGATAGCTTTTGCAGAATTCGCACAGATCGGCGGTTTCCGCCTGCAAAACATAGTCCGGATGGTCGAGACGAACGTAATCAAACAGGGAATTCATCAGTACGGTGCTGTCCGAGGCTTTTCGGCAAATGGTTTCGAGGTATTGCCGCTGTTTGTCGGGCGGCACCACGCCATCGACCAGCGCCTGCGCATAGCCTTGAATGACGGTCAGCGGCGTTTTCAGGTCGTGGGACAGGTCGGCAAGCATGCGCTGTTTATCCGCATCAGCGGCCTGCTTTTCCGCGCTGACCTGCTCCAGCCGGTCGAGCAGATGGGTAAAGCTGTCGGTCACCTGCCGGAACTCGATGGGAAGGGCATCGGTGTTGACCTCCACCCGGCGGCCTGCGCCGTAAGCCACGATTGCGTTGTGCAGCGGCAGAATAGCGCGGCGAATCTTACGGCTGAACAGAATGGCCAGCAGAAAAATGACCACCAGAATGATCGGAAGCGAGAGCAGCGCCAGACGGTTGGCGCTTTCCAGCGCCTTGAGATAGGCGGCTTCGGTAAAACGCGGGCTGACAAAAATCAGCGTGCGTTCCTCGCCAGTTACGGTTTGGTATACCGCCTTGGAAATGTCCCACTGTCCCTGATAGATGCCTTGTAGCAGTTCAAACTCCCGGTCGGATAATTCCTCCAGCCAGGGGAACAAATCACCATCGACAATTTGGTAATTTTCGTCTACGATGCAGTAATTCAGGAAATCGGTCTCTCCGGTATCGTAATTATAATGATGCAGTGCGATATAGTAGTATTCGCCGCCCGGCATATTGGGCATTTCCTGCACGGTATAGTACAGGTCGGAGTCATATTCATTGATCATCCACAGGTCGTCCGCGTGAAAATGCTCTCGAAACTCATTGTCCGAGGCGTATAGGAGGTTGCTGTTCGCGTCAAACACCATAAACGCGCAGCCATTAAACCGGCGCATGGGGATGGAGGCAAAATCGTCCTGTTCGAGCGCCTCGCTGTATTGCAGCATATTGGCAAGGGTGGGAAAGGCGTTGTCCAGCCGCAACGAAATGAGTGCATTGAGCGCGGCATTGCTGACAAACACCAGCAGCGAGCAGAGGATAAAATAAGAGATGCAGGTGCACAGGAAACTTTTTCCCAGCAGAAGTTTATTGGTCTTCAATTTTATAGCCCAACCCCCTGACTGTTTTGATATAGCGCGGATTGGCCGGATCGTATTCGATTTTGGCGCGCAGGTTGGAGATATGTACCATCATGGTGCTGTCATCGCTCTCGTAAAAGGTGCCGCCTACGCATTCGTACAGCTGCGCGCGGGTGAATACCCGGCCGGGACAGCGCATCATTTCCGCGATGATTTTCAGCTCGGTGGAGGTCAGCGGAACGGGCAGGCCGTTTTTGCGCAGCACAAATTTATCCGTGTCCAGCTCCAGCTCGCCCAGCGTCAGTATGCGCGGCGCAGCGACGGGCGCACTGTCCGCTCCCAGCTGATAATACCGGCGCAGCGCCGATTTGACATAAGCCACGACCTCGAGCGCGTTGAACGGCTTGGTGATATAGGCATCCGCGCCGATGTTCAGTCCGAGCACCTTGTCCGTGTCCATGCTCTTGGCTGACAGAATGATGATGGGCAGGTTGCTGAACTCGCGCACGCGCTGGATCAGCTCGTAGCCGTTCAGGCCCGGCATCATGATATCCACCAGCGCCAGCGAGATCCCGCCTGCGCGGATCAGTGCAAGCGCTTCGGTGCCGTCCGTGACGGACTGCACGGAAAATTCGCTGCCCAGATACAGGGTCAGCAGCTCAATGATATCGCGGTCGTCCTCGGCAATCAGAATAGTATGCTTCAAGATTCTCTCTCCGTTTCTACCGCCCGACGGATATATCCGCCGGAAAAACCTTTTATTGACAGGCGCTTTGTGCGCTTTTTCTAATACTACTATAATCTTATGCCAATGGCAAGAGCCATGGAGGGAAAAGGATTGACACAGGCTCTCGGCAGGGATTAAGATTATGCAAGGAAAGAAAGGATGTATGGAAATGAGGAAATCTTATGAAATCGACATGACGCGCGGGCCGCTGCTCAGTCAGCTGCTGCTGTTTGCGTTGCCGCTGATCTGTTCAGGCGTGCTGCAGCTGCTGTTCAACGCGGCGGATATCGTGGTTGTCGGCCGGTTTGCGGGCAGCCATGCGATGGCTGCGGTCGGTTCCACCAGCTCGCTCATCAGCCTGCTGGTCAACTTTTTTATTGGTATCTCGGTCGGTGCAAACGTGCTTGTAGCGCGCTTTTGCGGCGCAAACGACTATGATGATGCGCAGGAAACCGTGCAGACCGCGTTAATTACCGCGGTGGCGGGCGGCGTGATTCTGGTCGTGCTGGGCATTTGTCTGGCTCGCCCCATGTTGGAGTGGATGGCGACGCCGCCCGAGGTGCTCGATCAGGCGGTGCTGTACATGCGCATCTACTTTATCGGTATGCCTGCAACCATGCTGTATAACTTCGGCGCGGCGATTCTGCGCGCGGTGGGTGATACCCGTCGGCCGCTGTATTTTCTGCTGCTGAGCGGAGTGGCAAACGTGGTGTGCAACCTGTTTTTCGTCATTGTGCTGCATATGGGCGTGGCGGGCGTTGCAACGGCAACCGTGATTGCGCAGGTGATTTCTGCGGTGCTGATCGTGCTATGCCTGATGCGCGTGGACGGCATGTGCAACGTCAATCTCAAGCGGCTGCACTTCCATCGGGATAAATTTGCCCGCATTATGCAGGTCGGCCTGCCTGCCGGTCTGCAAAGCGTGATTTTCAATATCTCGAATGTGCTGATTCAGTCGTCGATCAACTCGTTCGGTGCCATTGTGGTTGCGGGCAACACCGCGGCAAGCAACATTGAGGGCTTTGTTTACACTTCGATGAATGCGCTGTACCAGACTTCGCTCAGCTTCACCAGCCAAAATCTCGGCGCAAAGCAGTATCACCGCATCGATCAGGTGCTGGTGCGCTGTCTGGTGATGGTGATTTTGATTGGTGTGGTGCTGGGCAACGGTGCGCATCTGCTGGGGCAAAGCCTGCTGGGCATCTATTCGACCGACGCCGAGGTTATTTCCTATGGTATGATGCGTCTGGGCGTGGTGAGCGTAACCTATTTCCTGTGCGGCATGATGGACGTTGTCGCGGGCAGCGTGCGCGGCCTTGGATATTCCATCCTGCCGATGCTGGTGTCGCTTGCGGGCGCGTGCGTGTTCCGTATCATCTGGATTTTTACGATCTTCCGGTGGCAGCACACGTTGTTCAGCTTGTATGTATCCTATCCGATTTCGTGGGCGCTGACCATCTGTGCGCATCTGGTGTGCTATTTCGTGGTACGGCGGCGGGTATTCCCGAAGGCTGGAATACAAAACGCCTGACCTCCGTTTGAAGTAAAAGCGCGCAAACCTTATGGTTTGCGCGCTTTTTGCATGTTTTTTGGGGTTTGTAGGTGGTTGCGACTGTTCAAAGTGACAAAAACTCCGGCAAAGGGCAAAAAAAGCTGTGCAAGCAACAAGGAGTGTGCTATAATGTGTCGTGAGCTGTCTTGACATAACACTTGACAGATTGGAAACGCGGCAAAGAAGGGGTAACATGGACAAGATAAAAGAATTTCTCAAACGCAAGGATATCGTGATTTCGGTCAAACGATACGGCATTGACGCGCTCGGCGCAATGGCGCAGGGCCTGTTCTGTTCGCTGCTGATCGGCACGATTATTGACACGGTAGGCAAGCAGCTGGGCATCCCGTTTCTGACGATGACGGTGGCCACGGTAAACGACACGGCCTATACGGTCGGCTCGCTGGCATCGGCCATGAGCGGCCCGGCAATGGCGGTTGCGATCGGTTACGCGCTGCACTGTCCGCCGCTGGTGCTGTTTTCGCTCATCAGCGTAGGCTTTGCATCCAACGCGCTGGGCGGTGCGGGCGGCCCACTTGCGGTGCTGTTCGTGGCAATCATCGCAGCTGAGCTTGGCAAGGCAGTCGCAGGCGAAACCCGCATTGATATTCTGGTCACGCCCTTGGTGACCATCGGCGTGGGTGTGGGGCTTTCGGCCTGGTGGGCGCCTGCGTTGGGCGCTGCCGCGATGCAGGTGGGCGCGCTGATTATGTGGGCGACCAACTTGCAGCCGTTCCTGATGGGCATTTTGGTATCCGTGCTGGTGGGCATTGCGCTTACGCTGCCGATTTCCTCCGCCGCAATTTGTGCGGCGCTCGGCCTGACTGGACTGGCCGGCGGCGCGGCGGTCGCGGGTTGCTGTGCGCAGATGGTCGGCTTTGCGGTTATGTCCTTCCCGGAAAACCGCTGGGGTGGTCTGGTATCGCAGGGAATCGGTACCTCCATGCTGCAAATGGGCAACATCGTCAAAAATCCGCGCATTTGGATTGCGCCCATCTTGACCTCGGCAATCACCGGCCCGATTGCGACCTGCCTGTTCCGGCTGGAGATGAACGGTCCTCCGGTTTCCTCCGGCATGGTCACCTGCGGTCTGGTGGGCCAGATCGGTGTGTATACCGGTTGGCTGGATGATGTGGCCGCCGGCATCAAGACGGCCGTCACGGCGCAGGACTGGATCGGTCTGCTGCTGATTTCGTTCGTGCTGCCTGCTGTGCTGTGCCCGCTCATCAATCTGGCGCTGCGCCGCATCGGCTGGGTCAAGGACGGAGACATGACGCTGTAACAACTATAAGAAAAGCGTGCTGCACGATTGTGCAGCACGCTTTTTTATGAAATAAGACCTTTGTTTTGATCGTGCAGACGGGAAAGCTCCTGATTGAGCAAGTCCACTTCATGCTGAAGGCTGCGTACCTCCCACGAACGGTTGGATAGCGCGTGATTGAGGCTATTGATTTTCTCGTTTAAAACCTCGATCTGATCTTGCGCCCGGACGAGTTCCTGCAACTTGTTTTTCAGGTTGCTTTCGGTGTCCATCAATTGCTGTTCCAGTGCGCGCTTGTCTGCATCGCGTGCGCTGTTTTGCGGACGATAGTCATAAAATGCCACTAAATAATACCAGCGCTTTTCGGCTAAAGCCCCGGCCATGCGCATATACATGGTGCGGTTGGTTTCGTTTAGGCGGATCAGCGTCTGGTTGACTCGTTTGGGATCGGCAGCGACCTGAAGACGATGGGCGGAAAGCTGAATGCGCTGCATCAAATCGCCGCTGACATGATCGGCCAGACGCCCCGAATAGCCTTGCTGATCCAGATAGAACCGATGGAAGATATCTTCTCCGACGAACACGATGCGGAAATTTTCATCGATTAGAAGCGCATTCGGATAGTGCATAACGAAAAATTGCTGTAGGATGCGATGAATCGGCACGCCGAGCGGATAACCATCGGATTGGTGGGAGGACACCAGGCAGGAGTCGTATTCCCAACAGATATCGTCCTCGTCGTCCAGCTTATGCCAGATGCCCGGACAGTCACGGTTGGCGGAGAAATGCATATGCCCATCGGTGAGCGGGTGGGAACTGGGCAAAAGCAGGCAGCCGGAGGGAATGAGACTGTGATAGAGTGTCTGGATCAGTCGGGCTTGACAGCTGGGACACAAAATGGAGACCAATCTGCGGCAGCATACCAGTTCGATCGTGGAGAAAGGCGGGTCAATCAGCGGATCGTATGGGGAAAAGACCACCATTTTGCGTATATCTGCGCAGATCTGAAAGCCGCCCTCCACCGGAATCAAATATTTTTCCAGCAGGGCTTGCAGAATGGACGCAACCTGACGCGGGGTGAAAAAGCCGTCTGTTCCCTCTTTGTGCGCCTCTAAATAGGCAGCATCGGTTGCGAAAATGCGCACACTGTCGGAACAGTTGCTCTGCTCCTGAAATTCGGCAATCGCCATGGCCAGAGAAAAAGCCTCCTGCCCATCGGCGGCGCTGAGCGCCCATACGCGGATGGGGGTGCCGGGCGTGTGAATGCGGGGCAAAAGCTCCTCCTGGATGTAACGGTAAAATGCGGGATCGTCAAAAAAAGTGGGTGCAGGCGGCTGGATCGCATGCAGAAACTCCATTCGTCGTTCTTTGGATGCGGACATCAATCGGACAAAGGAGGAAACCGAGCGCAAATCATGCTGCTGCATATAATTCTGTACGGTTTGGCGGATATGCTCCGGCGCGTAGCGGGACAGATCCACGCCCATGGTGCGTTGGAACAGATCGGTCCAGCTTTCCATCAGATCGTCGGTCAGCGTACTGGCATTGGCAGGAGCGGGAACCGGAGGTTCCAGCGGTGCAGCGCCGGTGAGCTGGTCCACTGAGACATTCAGCAAGGCGGCAATTTTGACCATATTGCGGGCGGAAGGCTGGGCCTGTCCGTTTTCCCAGCGGGAGATAGCCTGTCGGCTGACGCCGATGTTTTCTGCCAGATATTCCTGCGTCAAGTGCAGCTGAGTTCTGGCAAGCTGGATATAGTTTGCAACTTTCATGGTCAATGCCACCTCATAAGTTTATTATATCACTTGAATTTGCGTTGACAAGCGGGGGTAAGGTGCTGCTTTTGTTGAAATGGGACAATTGGGACGTAAAGTTCGATTTACATGGTTGATAAAATATTTGCAAAATGGAAAGTTTCATACGTAAAAATGCCTCAACATAAGAACAGGAAAACATAAAATTATGCAATATGTATAATTGCCAAAAAATACAAACAAAAAATTTGTAAAATCAGACGAAATTCTTGAAAAATATTGAAGGTGCAATCGACAGTTGCGAGATGTCAGGTGCGGGTGCTGGAAAGGACCGAGGGGTGGTGCTATGATGACCATGATCTTACAAATTTCGTTTCCGGGCAGCCGGACTGTGGTGCGGACAGCCGGAAACGATACATTGATAGAGAAGGAGCATTGACATGAGAAACTGGAAACTTCGAAGTAAACTTTTGGCTTGTTTTTGTCCGGTTCTGGCGATGATCGTCATCATGGGGATTGTGTCCATGATTTGCGTCACAAATCTGAGTGCAATCAATGTGGAATATGCAGATCAGACGGTTCCCGCGGTCAATAGCATGTGGTCGGTGCGCCGCAACATGGGGGCGGTGCGTCAAAGCCTGCTCAGTGAGATGCTGGCGGAGTCCGACGAGGAGTTTCAGACAAATCGGACGGCTTTGGAGAGCGATCTGGCGGCGCTGGAGGATGCGTTGACAGAGCTGGACACGTTGCTGCCGGAATATCATGATGCAATCAGTGAAATTAGTGAAATTAAGGGTTGTATGGATACGACTACCCAATATCAGAACGAAATCCTGTCGTTGACCGCCAGCTTTGCACAAGAGGATCAGGACAGCGCCTATGTCGTTTATCGGGATCACTACGCGCCTGCGTTTGAAGAGATGGATGCGCTGGTCACGCAGCTGATGGAGCAGGTGGACACTGCGGTAAACGACGCGCAGCAGAGCGCGGTTCGGGTCAAGTCAACTGCCGAGGTGCTGTTATCGGTGGTGCTGGTGCTGGCTATTCTGATTGCCATCATTGCCAGCCGAATGCTGACCAAAGCCATTGTATCGCCCTTGAAAGAGATCGACATCGCCATGCAGAATGTGGCGGAGGGCGAGTTTGATCGGGCGGTAGTTCGGTATCAGTCGAAAGACGAACTGGGGCGTTTGGCAGACAGCATCCGACTGACCATTCAGAAGCTGTCCTTCATCATTGACGATCTGGATCGGGGTCTGGCGGCCATTGCCGAGGGCGATTTCACCAGGCACAGTGATAATGACAACATCTATACCGGCAGTTACAGCAAGCTGGCCGGATATACTTATAAGACCATACACGATCTCAATGCGACGCTGTGGAAGATCAACACGGTGGCGGATGATGTGGCGACCGGCGGCGAGCAGGTAGCCAGCGGCGCGCAAGCGCTCAGCGATGGCGCTACCCAGCAGGCAAGCGCCGTGCAGCAGTTGACCGCCACCATCGACGAGATCGCCCGCCACATCAACAAAAATGCCGAAAGCGCGGCCAAAGCGCGTGCGCAGGCGGACAGCGCCAACCATGAAGTGGCAAAGAGCAACCTGCAGATGAAGGAAATGATTCAGGCGATGGACAGTATCAATATTGCCTCCGACAAGATCGGTAAAATCATTAAGACCATTGAGGACATTGCTTTCCAGACCAACATTCTGGCACTCAATGCCGCGGTAGAAGCGGCGCGGGCCGGTGTGGCCGGCAAAGGCTTTGCTGTGGTGGCCGATGAGGTGCGCAATTTGGCGCATAAGTCCTCGGAGGCGGCGCAGAGCACGACAGAACTCATTCAGGAATCGATCCAGACGGTGGAGAACGGCACGAACATTGCGCATATGACCGCACAGAACATGGAGCATGTGGTGGCAGATGTGGCGCAGGCGGTGCACCGGATTGACGAAATCACACAGGCTACGCAGGAGCAGGCGGCCACGCTGTCGCAGGTGACGACCGGCGTGGATCAGATTGCCAATGTGGTGCAGACTACTTCTGCGACGGCGCAGCAGTCCGCGGCGGCCAGCGAGCAGCTTTTCGGGCAGGCCAGTATGCTCAAGCAGTTGCTGTCCGTGTTCAAGTTCAATAACGATGCGGGCAATGAAAAACAAACGCATACCTGAGCCAGGTACAGTGCATAAAGCAAAGGGAGGCAGCTTCTGTGAGAAGCGCCTCCCTTTTTGGTGCGGAAAATCCCAATAAAAAGCGTTTATAAAGTGCCGAGCGCGGGAATAAATCGCGCAAGGAAAAAGAAAAGGATCGGGAAAATCACTGCAGGCAGTAGGTTGCCGACCTTGACCGTTTTGTCGAACATCAGGTTAAAGCCGATGGCGAAAATGAGTACCGAGCCGATGCAGGACACCTGACTGATGAGTGCATCAGTCAGCCACGGACGGATGAAGCGCGCCAGAAGCGTGATGCCGCCCTGATAGATAAGCAGCGGCAGGATAGATAGATAAACGCCTTTGCCGAGCGAGGCGGCAAAGATCACCGAGGATACGCCGTCGAGCACAGCTTTGGCGATCAAGATGGACGGATCACCGTTGAGCCCGTCCTCCAGCGCGCCGACAATCGCCATTGCGCCCACGCAGAACAGAAGAGAGGCGGCCACAAAGCCCTGCACGAACTTTCCGTCCTCGCTGCTGCCGGAAAAACGGGTTTGACACCATGAACCAAAGTCATTGAGCCGTGTTTCGATATCCAGCGCTTCACCAACTACTGCTCCCAGCACCAGACTAAGCACCAGCAGCATGGTGTGTTGCGTGGAAAGCGCGCCGTCCTCGATGGTCAGCAGACCGCTCGCTGCGCCGCCGATGCCGATGAAGAATGTGCACAGGCCGAGCGCCTGCATGATGGTGGTTTCAAAACGCCGCGGCAGTCCGCCCTTGAGAAAAACGCCGAGCGTGGTGCCCGCAGCGATGGTGGCGCAGTTGACAATGGTGCCCAGTCCGATCATTTCGTGTATTACCCCTCTTTTGCTTTAGTGTACTAAAATTCATTGTACGGCAAACGGGGAATAATGTCAATTCTTTTCCGTGTTCAATTGCGGCGGCGGTATTCTTCATAGGCTGCGATTGCGGCGGTGACCGCGGAACAGAACAGGAAGATCACCCAGCCCGGATGCCACAGACCGAAGAACACGCCGATGCACACATATACGGCCGCCGCAACCGGAAATGCAACCGAGGCGAACAGTGTACTGACCGGATGTTTCCGGTCGTCATCGGCTTCGGCATCCGCATCGTCATCGCGGCCAAGACCGTACAGTTCGCGGTAGTAGTCATCTTTGCGGCCGGACAGAATGCACAAAGCCACGCCTGCCGCGATCATGGCGAAGATCACAAAGGTGCCGGGTGTTTCGCGGGGCAGCGCATCATTAAAAAAAGAGCGGGTGAATGGCGACAGGATGAACAGCGCGACCGCGATTGCAATCATAATGTGCTTGCGCGTTTGGTAGCGGCCATACTCCTGTACAACGGCAGGGTCGGGCTGTGCGCTTTCCGCGTGCGGTACAGCGCTCGGCTCTGCGGGCGCAGGTTCATCGGCAAAGCCGAAAGTCTCGCGCAGTTCATCGGCTGAGCCTATGGATGCAATGACAATGCCGTTCGCCTCGGCTTCGTTTTTTCCCTCTTCCAACAAGGCGTGATACTTTTCTTCCAAATTCGACAGCATATCGGCTTTGATGCGCTGCGTGTCCGCGTTCTGCGGCAGTGTGGCGAACAATGCTTCTATATAATTACGAATCGTTTCCATTTCCCGTATCCTCCTTTGTAAAACGGTCGATCACAGTTTGAAGTACGCGCCATTCCGCACATTTGGCGGCATAAGCACGGCGGCCTTCATCTGTGACAGTGTAATAGGTGCGCGGTCGGCCCTGCGTTTCGCTGCCTTGATAGGGCACAATGTAGCCCTGCTTTTCCAGCCGCCCGAACGCGGAATACAGCGTGGTTTCCTTGATCGGGTATTCGCCGCCGCTGCGCCGCTCAATTTCGCGGGAGATTGCGTAGCCGTAGGAGTCGCCTTCGCACAGCAGGCACAGGATCAGCATGTCGTTGTAGCCGCGCATCACATCGCTTCCCAGCATGGCTGCCGCCTCCTTTCTACTTCATCTGATGGAGTAATAGTAACATGATTACTACGACAGGTCAAGTAGTTTATGCAAAACAACACCAAAAAGAAAAGCGGCCCGTTCAGGGCCGCTTTGCGCGTTTTTCAGCAGTTTTCCAGATCAATAATCAGCTTTTTGCAGTAGGAACAGTGCCACGCACGCGCCTCAGCGCGCTGCGTGGGTGTGTGGGAGCCGACGGTCAGTCCCCCGCAGGCCCACAGGCCGAACAGCATCTTTTTGTCCTGCGGCTGCCAGCGCAGCGCCTTGTGATCGCCCAGCAGTTTGCCGTCGAGCATTTCTTTTCCGCAGTAAGGACATTGCATCATCGGTCATACCTCCCTGAAAAACATGTCGGTGGGTGGAATAAGTCATGGCAGGCAGAAAGGGGTTTTGCGGAAGTGGTCGCCGCCCACGCGCAGCATCGGGTCAGGATAGGCGAGGGCATACAGATCATCCGCAAGCGCATCGTGCGCAAGAACAGGCTGCAATACATCCGGCAGGGCGCGTTCGGTGACCGGCTTGACGATAACCGGCAGCGTGCAAGTGTCCTTCATGCGTCGCAGGACCTCGCGGCCGCGCGCACCAACCGCCAGCACACGGACATACTCCGCCGTCGGTGGGATATCGGTCGGCAGGTCGAGCCACGTCCGCATGAGCGCGCGGCGCACCCGGGCGAGCGGGTAGCGGCGGGTCTGGGCAGCAGTACAGACTGCGGCAACACTGGTGTTGTCGCGGATGGCTGCCCAAAGGCGGTTTTCCAGTCCGTCGCTCCCGCAATAGCGGGCAAGGTCGGCGGGGGAGAGCCGCCGCAGATGCGCGAGTATGGCCTGATCGACCACGTTTCGCGTGACGGGAGCTGCACCTTGCTGGATTACCTGCGCGAGCACGGCAAAAGACGCCTCCGGCATCAGCGGACGGCAGGCATCCACATCGCCTTGTGCAATCAGCCCCCGCAGATAGGACGCCGAGGGCAGGCCGTCTGCCGGGCGATCGCTGTCATGTGCGCCGCCCGCGCGCAAAATGGCAAGCGGCTGGATCGGGCTGCCCAGCGTGTCCAGCGCGCACAGATACTCGACCGCGAGCGTGTTGTTCGGGGTGGCAAGCAGCGCACCGGCTTCGGGGTCGGCAGCGCTGACCGCCTGCTGCACGGCGGCGGCATAGGGCAGCCCGGCGGCGAGCGCTTGCCGCAATGCGTCTGCGTGTTCGCCTTCCGCACGGGACAGGTCGGCGGCGCGCTGCAGCAGCGCGAGATCAGCCTGCTCCGCACCGAAAGAGAGGTGCGTGACGCATCCAAGCGCATCCAGCAGCGAAACCGCGCCGAACGCAAAGCCGGACGCCGACCACAAACAGGCGGAAAGCGGCGTTTCCAGCACCAGATCTGCGCCGCACCGCACAGCGGCTTCCGCGCGGCGGTACTTTTCTATGACCGCAAGGTCGCCGCGCTGGACGAAATTGCCGCTCATCGCGCACACAATGGCCGTATCCGCGCCCAGCGCGCGGCGGGTTTCGGCAAGGTGATGCGCGTGTCCCGCGTGAAACGGATTATATTCGGCCACAACGCCGCAGACGGTCATAAACAGGCTCCTTTAAATTGCAAATGCACAGGGGCACGGTATAAAATTTGGCTTGTACATTTACGCTAAATCGTGTAATATAAGAGTGTAACATTATTATATCGGCTTCCGCGGCTTTGTGCAAGCCGCCAAATACGGCACAAGGGAGTTTTGCAAATGAAAGTTCTGGTTATCAATGCCGGCAGCTCTTCGCTCAAGTATCAGCTGCTCGACACCGAGTCCGGCGAGGTTATGGCCAAGGGCCTGTGCGAGCGCATCGGCATCGACGGCGTATTGACCCACACCGGCAACAAGTCGGATGAGAAATTTAAGTTTGATATTGCAATGCCGACGCATAAGGAAGCAATCCAGTCGGTTATCAATGTACTGCTCGATCCCGAAAAGGGCGTCATCTCCTCGATGAGCGAGATCGACGCGGTCGGTCACCGCGTGGTACACGGCGGCGAGTTCTTCTCGGACAGCGTCATCATCACCGAAA
>ERZ1643246.1389-NODE-1389-length-26534-cov-5.714717_pt1 | contig 26534 bp, 18 predicted proteins | sample MGYA00579265_ERZ1643246 | MGnify/ENA primary metagenome ERZ1643246 (study PRJEB29033, sample SAMEA4952261) | chicken gut metagenome | biome: Broiler Chicken; feature: Gastrointestinal Tract; material: Caecum | place: Ireland | collected 2018 | study: Broiler...
CCGGAATCATCCGCCGGCTGCGCGGAGAAGGAGAAAATCACAATCATCCACGACAGGGTAATCGCCAGAAAGATTCCCCGTATCCAGAACAGTTTCCTGCCGTCTTCCTGTAAGTTGCCTTTCTGCACACTTTTTTTCCACGCGATGTCCTTCTGTACCATAATATCCTCTCATTTTCCATCTCAGATATCTGTTTCCGCCGAAACGTCCCTTTTCAGGTCTCCCTTCTCTGTCAGGGGAGAATATCAGCATCTACTATAACAAATTGCCCCGGCGAAGTAAAGCGCCGCCAGCCATCGCCCGCTCCGTATCCGAAGCCCATCAGAAGGGGAGATACCGGAACCTTACCTCCTTGTCGGGACTCTCGATCATTTTCCTGTACTCGTGCAGGGTCATGACCTGGTATAGATTTTCCTTCGCCTCGTCCTCCACCACCTCGAAGACCGTGTCGGAGAAACACATGTTGGGAAACATCACACACCACCAGTTCCGCCCTTTTCCCTCTCCGATGACCACCCGCAGCGCCTCGTAGCTTCCCGCCGGCATGTGGTAATCCCCGTAGGTCTTATCCGGGAACTCGGTCCACTCCACCGCAGCGGTCACGGGATAATCATATCCCTCCCGGGCGATAACCTCGCCGGCCACCTCCTGAATATCTTCCAGATGCTCCTGCGCGATCTTTACCGACTCCTCCTGGGTCGCCGCGTCCGCGAGAAGCCTGTTCATGTACACGCCCACCGCATCCCGCACGTCCAGTTTCAACTCCTGATCCGCCTCGCTGTCGCTGTTGGCCAGGACGTGAAACCGCAGCACCTTGGCGGACAGCTCCTCCGGCATATGCTGCTCCTGCCATATGTAGACGCCCAGAAACAACATCCCGAAAAAGATAACGACCGCTGTCTTCTCCAGAATATTCCACCGGCTCTCTCTTCGCTCCGCCGCTGACAGTTCCCGCTGTTCCTTCCGGTTTTCATATCTTCTTCCAAATCTCATCTTTGCTTCCTTCTTTCTGCTTTTTTCCGAAACCCTCACAAAAGAGTATGGAAGGTTTCGGAAAATCTATACAGAAATCTTGAAAAAATTGCGGCCGCCTACTCCACCAGATCAAGATCCACGTCAAAGTCCAGCACCAGCGACTCCTGCCAGTCCTGCATCCTGCCCTGATACTCCACCGCCAGTTCCCGGTCGAAAAGGGAGAGCCTGTCAAAGCTGTCCGTCAGATCCAGCCTGCGCTCCCTGAGGCAGGCTCCCACTGTCTCCTCCAGCCGCTCCTTTACATACTGTTCCAGCCGCTCCTCTGAGACACTCGCGCTCCCCTCCTGGGAGGCCTTTCCCGTAACCTTTACCCTGCACAGAATCCGGTCCGTCCGCTGAAATTCATATGTTACCGCCAGATCCTCCACCGCCACATGGCAGCGGTCCGAGAGATTTTCCCGCAGCACCTTCGTCTTCCCCTGGAAAATCCCCGCCAGCTCCCCGGCCTCCTCGGAGATCTCCCCCGCCGGAGTCCCACCGGAAATCACATAGCAGCCGTCGATGACCGGCAGTTTTTCCTCCGCCGAAAGATGAGGCACCAGCAGATTCCTTCTCCCGTCCTGCCAGTCATTCAAGATAGTTCCCAGAGTAACCTGATGCCGGTCGGACATATCCGGATTTCCCTGGAGCATTCCCTCCAGGTAGGTCCCCAGATTTTCCTCCATCTCATCCCCCAGATCCGTCAGGGCTTTGGCATCCTCCGTCACAAAGACCAGAATGTTTTTGCTGATCTCGGGCGAATCCGCCAGCACCGTCAGGAAATCCTCGTAGAGCCGGTCATTTTCCAGAAATGCCCGACCGAGAAGAATGACCTTCACATGGTTCAGGTCCATGTACTTTCCATTCTCCTCCTGGTAGCGCTCCATGGCCTCGTAGAAGCTTCCGCCGGACACATCCTGCTCGCTCCCGCCGTTCTTTTTGCTGTCCCCGGAGGTAACCTCCGACAGATCCTGAAATTTGTAGATCAGCCGGCAGCCATCCTCCGCTTCGTCCAGGGCGATCAGCATGGGAAAACTCCGGTCCTCCAGCTCAACGACCGAACATCCGGAGAAATTCAGCCCAACGCAAAGGCACAGTATCCCCGCCGCCAGGGCCCCCTTCGCCCGCTTTCTTCCCCTGCGGGAAGTCAGCAGTCTCCGCAGAAACGGAATCAGCAGATAGACCGGTGTCAGATACCAGAAAAACCGCTCCAGAAGGGCGGCAAAGGTCTCCGGGTGCAGATAGCATCCGTAGGAGACAGCGTATACCAGAACACCGCAGAGCAGCAAAATCCACTTTTTCACGGGAATTCCACGCCACAGGACGCTTTTGCCCCGGAACTTTTCCATACACTGGCAACTGTAATACATGCTGCTGCAGATCAGGGCGAACAGCGTGAAAAACCAGACGCCCACCATGAGGGCGTCCTGCCGGTGGAGAAAACCGCCGGGAAGGGTTACCATGCTCATCAGGGACACTGCCGGAAACTCCAGCTCCGACACGGTAACCCGCCCGAACACTCCCAGCAGAATTTCGTAGAGAACCGCGAAGAGCAGACCAGCGAAGAGAATTGCCGAGCCCGCCGCCCGACCCGCCTTTTCCGGGGAGATAACATTTCCCGCGAACAACAGCATCTGACAGAGGGAAAACACCAGAAAGACCAGGTAGGCACCCTGGAGAACATCTCCCGGCGCGGCGGTGGCCATGGGAAACTGCTGCTGGGGCGACACATCCGCGACTGCCAGAAGCAGCATCAGAAGGAAGGGAATCAGCACCAGCCAGAACAGCACCTCGTAAACTCTCGCCCGGCTCTCCATTCCCCGGGCCATACCGTAGACCGCCAGAACCAGCCCCAGGAGCGTAATGAGCCAGAAGCTCTCCTCCACCAGAAGCGTCCGCTGGATCAGCGTGCCGAAGAGATACAGCGCGTATCCGCCCAGCAGCACATAGTAGAGACCGTAGAGAGCGATCAGCAGGCCGTCCGCTGCCTTGGCGATACCGCCTCCGGCGCCGGACAGAAAGGTCTCCTCTCTGCCCAGCACAATTTTCTGCAGCAGCTTCAGGTACAGAAGGGATGCCGCCACCCCGAAAGCGATGGCAAAGATGCCGTCCTCGCCGGCCACATCCGCCAGATAGCCCGGCAGCAACAGCGTCCCGATCCCGAGAAAATCAAAAAACAACAGTCTGGCGCACTGGCGCCCGGAAATCATCTGATTATCAGCAAACATTTACTTCCTCCGAAAACGAATTCTCTGTGATTTTCTGGCGTTGATGGGGCGACGCTTCAGGGCGAAGAGGGGAAAACGCACCAGGGAATCCCGCTCATCCTGATAGTCGTTGAGTTCCGCCCCCACAAAGGGCAGAAGGTAGGGCATCCCGTAGCTCTTCAGCTGGCTCAAATGAATCAGGACCGCCAGCATCGCCAGCAGGAAACCGTAAAACCCCAGCCAGGCGGACATGCCGATGACCGCAAATTTCATCAGCCGGAAAGCCGAGGCGAAGTCGTCGTTTGGGATCGAGAAGGAACAGAGGGCGGTAAAGGCCACCACAATGACCACGATGGGACTGACAATGTTGGCGTCCACCGCGGCCTGGCCGATGATCAGGCCTCCCACAATCCCGATGGTATTCCCCAGGGTGCCCGGCAGACGCACGCCGGCCTCCCGCAGAAGTTCAAAGGACAACTCCATCAGAAGCACCTCCACCACCGCCGGAAAAGGGACTCCCTGCCGGTTGGCGGCAAAGGACAACAGCAGCGTGGTTGGCAGAATCTGGGTGTGAAAATTCGTGACTGCCAGGTACAGCCCCGGCAGGCTCATGGCCAGAAAGGAGGCGATATAGCGGATCAGCCGGCTGAAACTGGCGATCTCCGCCCGGTTATAGTAGTCGTCGGTGGTGCGGATAAAGGAGTTGTAATCCGCCGGAAGGATCAGGCCGATGGGCGTGTTGTTTACCAGAATGACCGCCTTCCCCTCCAGCACCGCCATGACCGCCCGGTCAGGCCTGCGGGTGGTCTGCACCTGGGGGAAGGGCGAGAGCCACTGCTCCTCCGTCAGCTGCTCCACCATACCGCTCTCCAGAATGCCGTCCACCTCAAAATCCTCCAGGCGCTTCTTGATTTCCCGCAGAAGCTCCGGCCGGACAATCCCCTTCATATAGATCAGATTGACCAGAGTGTTGGTCCGCACTCCCAGCTGCATCTGCTCAATTTTCAGATCCGGCGTCTGAAGACGCTTGCGCATCAGCGCCGTGTTGATCTTGATATTGTCGGTAAACCCCTCATTGCTGCCCCTGGTAACCTTCTCCGACTCCACATCCTTGACCACACCGCCGGGATACCCCTTATCCGGAATCTTGAAAGCCCGATCAAACCCGTCCACAAGAAACACCGCGTCTCCGGTCAGAACCCCCTGGGCCGCCTCCTCCGCCGTCTCGTACAGCGTCATATCCGAGAGTCCCAGGGCATTTTCCGCGAGAGCCTCATGAATTTCCCCGGCATCCATATCCGACAGCCTTACCAGAAAATTTCCGATGGCGGTGGTCCGGAACATGATCGAGGACATGGTAATCTCGATGTAGACCAGGAAACAGGAAATCTCCTTGTCCCTCCCGATTTTCATATCCTTCATCTTCATATCGGAACAGTCCGAAAAAATCTCCGTCAGATAGGCCCGGTCCGTCTTGATCTTTCCGGTAAACCGGTGCTGCTTTTGCTCCTCCATCCGCGCCTCTCCTTTCTGTGAATCCAATATAACTCCTGCCCGGCAGGATTCTCCGTCGCAGCAATAACTGCTCGATGACCGCTGCCCGTCAGATGCCCGCTCGTGCATGCACGGCAGGTCTACTCTCCGGGCGTATCGCGCAAAAAAAGGGATAAGCATCCTCTTATCCCTTTTACTGTAACCATATTCTGTTATAAATATTCCCGATGCGCTCCCTGACTTAAAAACCTTCGTTTCCCAGGCAAGCGCTCCGCTACTCCTGTTCCCGGATAGCCATCCGCACGGCCTCGATCTGGTTTTCCAGATGGGTGTGCATCGCCGCACGGACATAAGCCACATCGTGCCGCTCAAAGCCCGCGATGATCGCCGCGTGCTCCCGCACCAGCTGCTTGTAATCCGTGTGATCCTTGATATATTCATACCGGTAGCGGTACATCTGCTCCCGTAGATTTTTCACGATCGTCTCCAGCTTGGGATTGTCCGCCGCCCGGTAAATCACATTGTGGAAATCCTCGTCCGCCTGAACCATCTTGCGCACATCCCCGCTCTGGATCGCCCTCTCAAACTCCTTTACCGTCTCCCGAAGCTCATTTATCTGCTCCTCGGTAATGTGGGCACAGGCGCTGCTGACCGCCAGCTCGTCCAGAGCGTCCCGCACCTCCAGCACATCCTGCAGGTCCTTCTCGGTCATCCGGGCCACCTGGGCGCCCTTCCTCGGAATCGTCACCGCCAGCCCCTCCTGTTCCAGCATACGGATTGCCTCGCGGATCGGCGTTCTGCTGACCCCCAGCTTGTTGGCAAGGTGCATCTCCATCAGCCGCTCCCCGGGCTTCAACTCTCCCCGGAGAATGGCGTCCCGCAGTGTGTTGAACACAACGTCCCGCAGCGGCAGAAACGCATCCAGATTCAGTTGCAAATCTTCCTTCATGGTCTATCTCCTGTTATTGTATATTGTGGTTCCGTAAATCTGAGCAGCATATCCGCTCTCCCGCAGTGCCCGCTTGGCCTGCTTTAAAGTGGCCTCGTCGGCGAACAGTCCGAACACCGAAGGGCCGCTGCCGCTCATCATAGCGTTTATCGCCCCGTTTTCCACCATCACATCCTTGATCTGGGAAATGACCGGGTGCATCGGAATCGTTACCGACTCGAGAATATTTCCCATGCTCCCGGCAATCCGGTTCAGATCCCGCGCCTGCAATGCCTCCAGCAGCCCATCCATATCCGGGTGGGGCGGCTGTTCCAGGGAATCTAGCCGCTCATAGACCGTCTTCGTGGAGACGGAAATCGGCGGCTTCGCCACCAGCACCGGACACTTTACCATGGCAGGCAGCGGGCGCAGCTTCTCGCCGATCCCCTCCGCCAGCGCCGTGCCCCGCATGACACAATAGGGCACATCCGCCCCCAGCGAAACACCTCTGCGCATCAGTTCCCGTCTGGTCAGTCCCAGGCCGTACATGCGGTTCAGTCCAAAGAGCACCGCCGCGGCGTCGGAACTTCCTCCGGCCATACCGGCCGCCACCGGAATCCGCTTGAAAAGCCGGATATGAAGCCCGCCGGAGAGATCGAATTCCTCCTGCATCAGCTTCGCGGCCCGGACGCAGAGATTGTTGTCATCCACCGGCAGGAAATGGCGGTTGGTCTCCATCGTCACGCCCGCCCCGGATGTTCTGGTTATCTCCAGCGTATCAAAAAGGTTGACGGTCTGCATGACCATCCGCACTTCATGATACCCGTCCTCACGCTTTCCCAGCACATCCAGCCCGAGATTGATCTTGGCCAGCGCTCTCACTGTTATCTGATCCATAGCATCCCCATCTTTCCCCTGTCTCAGCGTCGGTGTACAAGGGACAAAAATCGGTCATTTCTCGACCGTATTGTCCCTTTGTACACCGGCGCTAACATTGTTCTTTGTATACAATAGGATTCTACCATTGTAGCGCGCATTATTCAACAAATTGTACGAAAAAAAATACAAACTTAATGAGAATCTTTTTCTCTTTCCTCCCGGGCCTCCTCCTTGACCGCCATGATCGCCTCGTTCAGGTGCAGCATCCTGGCGTCCAGATTGGACACGATCTCCGAACACTCCCGCAGATCTCTGCTGATGTAGTCCGGCGCGTTGCCCTCAAACTTATAGTAAATTTTATGTTCCAGGCTGGCCCAGAAATCCATGGCGATCGTCCGGATCTGGATTTCCACCTTCACATCCACCTGCCGGTCCGAAAGAAACACCGGGAGACTGACAATCATGTGATAGCTCTTGTATCCGCTGGCCTTGGGCTTTTTCATATAGTCCTTGACCGAGATGACCGTGATATCATTCTGCCGGCCGATGATATCCGCCAGCCGGTAAATATCGGAGGTAAAGGAGCACACCACCCGCACACCGGCGATATCGTTGCAATATTTGACCATGTTCTGAATCGATGTCTCGTAACCGTAGCGCTTCAGTTTCTTCACAATGCTCTCCGGCGTCTTGATTCTGGTCTTCACATACTCGATGGGGTTGTACTGATGTACATGCATGAACTCGTCGTTTAAGATCTCGATCTTCGTCTCCATCTGTTTGAGCGCCGCGTTATATGTAAGTATCACGGAGTTCCAGGAATCAATTCCCTCTCCGATGTACTCCTCACTTTCTGTCTTCTTTTCCAACACACATCCCTCTCTTTGCCTCTTTTTTAGTCCTCCTCGATTACCTGAATCTCCAGGTAGTCAAAGGGGATCTCCTCGATAAAATTATCCTGATAAAATCTCGCTTTCGCGTGCCGCTTGAACTCGCTGACCGTGGCATCCAGCCAGATGGGCTTTGCCAGATCCAGCTGATGGCAGGCCTCCTCCAGCGCGCGGAAGATCTTATGGGTCCTCGTATCCTCCGACATGTCCTCCACGGTACAGTCGGTGACAAGATGATTTTCTTTCCAAATTTTAAACCAGATTCTCAATGATATCTCCTTTGCCGATAAGTCTCATACATCAGGATCCCGGCGGCCATGGCCGCGTTCAGGGACTCCAGACGTCCCTCCATGGGAATCTTCAAAAGCGCGTCCGCGGCGGATGCCGTCTCCTCTGTCAGGCCGTTCCCCTCATTGCCGATGAGAAATCCGCTGGGACCGGTATAGTCAAAGCTGTCATAACTGCCGGTTCCCCTCAGATGGGCGGCGTAGAGCCGCACGCCGGCCGCCTTTACCTGCCGAAGCGCCGCCTCCCAGTCCGATGCCTCAAAGAAGGGCACCCGGTAAATGCTGCCCATGGTGGAGCGCACCACCTTCGGCGAAAAGAGATCCACGGTCCCGGGGCTCATGAGAATCCCGGTAATCCCTGCGCCCTCTCCGGTGCGCACCATCGTGCCCAGATTGCCCGGATCCTGAATTCCCTCCAGGAGCAGCAGATGGGCCGGAGACCGATCCAGGATCTCCTCCAGGGAGTACTCCGGCTTGGCGGCCACCGCCAGGATTCCCTGAGGCGTGGCCGTATCACTCATGTGGGCGAACACGCTCTCGGAGACCGTGACGATCTCCCCGCAGCCCAGATGTTCCCACTCCCGCAGCTTCGCGGCAGTCTCCGGGTCCCGATCCGGTAAAAAGCGCTCCGAGACATAGATCTCCCGCAGCAGCTCCACCGGCGTCTCCGCCACCATTCTCGGGCCTTCCATCACGAAAGCTCCCTGTTTTCTGCGCTCTTTTGCCCTCTTCTGCAGCTGTATGACATTTTTTATCTGCCTGTTGGCTGTACTTGTAATCATGACCGCTCCCGTGCAGAAAAAAGCACCATCCCCCATGTCTCCATGGAACGGTGGCGCTTCCTCCTGTTTATCTCCTGCCTTTTATGAGTTTGAGAGTGTCTCACAGATCTCAAACTGGTACTCGTCGATATCCTTCTCCATGGCCAAGGCCTCATCGATATCGTAGTCCACAAACCGCCCGTGGCGATAGCCCACCACCCGGTTGCTCTTGCCCTGACACAGAAGATCCACTGCCAGCGCTCCCATGGTGGAAGCGTACACACGATCCTTGCAGGTGGGGCTTCCGCCTCGCTGCATGTGTCCGAGAATCGTCGCTCTGGTCTCAATGCCGGTAGCCGCCTCGATACGTTTTGCCATGGATGCGGAATGGCCGATGCCCTCCGCGTTCACGATAATGTGATGCTGTTTTCCCTTCTTCTTGCACTCGATGATGTGGTTTACCAGCGCCTGCTCATCATAGTTGTAACGCTCCGGGAGCAGTACATCCTCCGCTCCGTTGGCGATGCCGCACCACAGGGCGATATAGCCGGCCCCACGTCCCATAACTTCGATGATCGAGCAGCGCTCGTGGGAAGTGGATGTGTCACGCACCTTGTCGATAGCCTCCATCGCCGTGTTTACCGCCGTGTCAAAGCCGATGGTATACTCGGTGCAGGCGATATCCAGATCGATGGTGCCCGGAAGACCGATGGTGTTGATCCCGAAGGCTGCCAGCTTCTGCGCTCCCCGGAAGGAACCGTCGCCGCCGATGACTACCAGACCGTCGATGCCGTGCTTGTGGCAGATCTCTGCCGCTTTCTTCTGATACTCCTCCTCCACAAACTCCAGACATCTGGCTGTCTGCAGAATCGTGCCGCCCTTCTGAATAATCTCGGAGACACTGTAAGCATCCATATCAATAATCTCTTCCTGAAGAAGACCTGCATATCCTCTCTTGATTCCCTTAACTTTTCTCCCCCGTGCGATCGCCTGACGCACAACTGCCCGGATGGCAGCATTCATTCCCGGGGCATCTCCGCCGCTGGTTAACACTCCGATTGTGTTCACTTCTTTTGCCATCTTCTCTTCCTCCAATCCAACTACGTTCACACCTCATTATTCTAATATCTTTTCCTGCCAAATTCAATATTCTTTTGAATAACTTTCACATTTTTTGCCCCAAACATGTCCTCCAGAACCTCTTTTGTGTCCTTATTTACACAGATATGCCAACGGGCATCCAGGCGGTTCAGCATCCTCGGGGATGCAATGTAGATGACCACAGCGTCATTTCCATCCATATCCGAGAGGGCCGTAAAAAGCTCCTCCCGCTGCCGGTCATAGGCTTCCTTGTCGGGAAACTGAATCCAGAGTTCCTTCCGTCCCTCGTCAAAGCCGTGCACCTCCCGGCAGATCAGCTTGGCATCCTTCTCCTCCTCCACGCTGGTTCTGCCCTGGATAAACACTTTGTTGTCCTCCACCAGAAGATCCCGGTATTTCTCATAATCCCGCGGGAACACGATAACCTCCACGCTTCCCACCAGATCCTCCAGTGTGACAAAGGCCATGGCCTGGTTGTTTTTCGTGTATTTCACGGTCTTCTCGGTAATCATCCCGCCGATCACGACCTCCCGGCCGTCGGGAATCTTTGCCATGCCGATCTCCTCGTCCACCACAAACTCGTCGGAGCGGGCCGTGACATTTTTGTCCATCACATCCAGGTATTCCTCCAGGGGATGACCGCTGATGTAGACGCCCAGCACTTCCTTCTCAAACATCAGAAGCATCTCCCTGGGAAATTCCTCCACATCCGGCATCCGGATCTCGAACTCGCTCTTCACGTCCTCCCCGGCGATGTCGAAGAGGGTCATCTGTCCCGCCATGGAATTTTTCTTTTCATTGTTGACATTGTCCAGTATGGAGGGGAAAATCATCGTCATCTGCCGCCGGTTGCCGTCCAGGTTGTCCAGTGCTCCCGCCTTGATCAGATTTTCGATGGTGCGCTTGTTGACCTCTCTCCCGTTGACACGGGTAATAAAGTCCTCCAGTGTCTTGAAGGGTCCGCGCTCCTGCCGCTCCTGACGGATAAAATCGATGACGGGCCGCCCCACACTCTTGATGGCGTACATACCGTAGCGGATCGCTCCTCCGTCCACGGTAAAGGGTCCGTCCCCGCAGTTGATATCCGGCGGAAGCACCTGAATCCCCATGCCCCTGCACACCTGAATGTACTCGGAGACCTTGGTGGAATTGTCGATGACCGAGGTCATCAGCGCCGCCATAAACTCCACCGGGTAATAATATTTCAGCCAGGCGGTCTGATAGGCCACCACCGCGTAGGCCGCCGCGTGGGATTTGTTGAAGGCGTACTTGGCGAAATCGATCATCTCGTCGTAAATTTTGTTGGCGGTGCGCTCGTCAATGCCGTTGGCAACGCAGCCCTTCACGCCCTCCTCCTCGTTTCCGTAGACAAAGTTCTGGCGTTCCTTCTCCATTACGTCGGTCTTCTTTTTCGACATGGCCCGGCGCACCAGGTCGCTTCGGCCCATGGAATAGCCCGCCAGATCCCGCACGATCTGCATAACCTGCTCCTGGTACACAATACAGCCGTAGGTGGGCGCCAGGATCGGCTCCAGCTGAGGGCAGTCGTAGGTAATGGCACTCTTGTCCCCCTTGCCCCGGATATAGGCCGGAATAAAGTCCATGGGACCCGGGCGGTAGAGGGAAATGCCGGCGATGATGTCCTCCAGGGACTCGGGTTTCAGCTCCTTCATGAAGTTCTTCATCCCCGCGCTCTCCAGCTGGAACACACCCTCGGTCTTTCCGCTGCCGATCAGCTCCAGCACCTTCGGGTCGTCGTAGTCGATCTGATCCATATCCAAAACGACGCCCGCGTCCTTCTCGGCCATCTTTCTGGCGTTGTCGATGACGGTCAGGGTCCGAAGCCCCAGGAAATCCATCTTCAGAAGCCCCAGCTCCTCGATGGTGGTCATGGTAAACTGCGTGGTTATGGTCCCGTCATTTGCCCGGGACAGGGGCACATATTCCACCATGGGCTTCTGGGAAATCACGACGCCCGCCGCGTGCATGGACGTGTGGCGGGGCAGCCCCTCCAGACGCCTGGCCATATCGATCAGCCGATGCACCGTCTCGTCTGTCTCGTACATCTGCCGCAGCTCCGGATTCATGGTCAGAGCCTTGCCGATGGTAATGTTCAGCTCATTTGGCACATTCTTCGCGATGTTGTCCACAAACCCGTAGGGAAGATCCATGACACGCCCCACATCCCGGATCGCGTTGCGGGCCGCCATGGTACCGAAGGTCACAATCTGAGTCACGCAGTCCTTACCGTACTTCTCCACCACATAATCGATAACCTCGCCTCTGCGCTCAAAGCAGAAGTCGATATCGATATCCGGCATGGAGACACGCTCCGGGTTCAGGAAACGCTCAAAAAGCAGATTGTAGCGGATCGGGTCAATATTGGTAATCCCCGTGGTGTAGGACACCAGACTGCCGGCGGCGGAACCTCTGCCGGGCCCTACCGGAATCTTGTGGGTTCTGGCATAGTTGATGAAATCCCACACGATCAGGAAGTAATCCACATACCCCATGGAACGGATGACGCCCAGCTCATACTCCAGACGGGGTTTCAATTCCTCCGCCCGGTCCCCATAGCGTCTCTCCAATCCCTCAAAGCAGAGCTTGTTCAGATAGGTCCAGGAATCATATCCTTCGGGCACCTCATAGTGAGGCAGTTTGGTCACGCCAAACTCAATCTCCACATGGCAGCGCTCGGCGATCTTTGCCGTGTTCTCGATAGCCTCCGGGGCATAGGGGAAAAGCCCGCGCATCTCCTCCTCCGACTTGACGAAATACTGGCCGCCCTCATAGCGCATCCGGTTCTCGTCGGAGAGTTTCTTCCCTGTCTGGATACAGAGGAGAATATCGTGGGCCTCCGCGTCCGAGTCGTAGGTGTAATGGATATCGTTGGTGGCCACCAGGCCGATACCGGTCTCCCGGGAGAGCCGCACCAGCTGCTGATTGACCATGGACTGTTCCGCCAGCCCGTGATCCTGCAGCTCCAGGAAATAGTTGCCCTTCCCAAAACAGGACTCATGCCACAGGGCGATCTCCTTCGCCTCCTCGTACATGCCCCGGGCCAGATATTTCGGCACTTCCCCCGCCAGGCAGGCGCTCAGGGCTATGATGCCCTCATGGTATTTCTCCAATGTCTCCCGGTCCACCCGGGGCTTGTAGTAATAACCGTCCACAAAACCGATGGAGACGATTTTCATCAGATTCTGATAGCCCTGGTTGTTCTCCGCCAGCAGCACCAGATGATAGTACCGGTCATCCCCGTGACTGGGCTCCCTGTCAAACCTGGAGCCGGGGGCCACATAGATCTCGCATCCCAGAATCGGATTGATCCCCTGCTTTTTTGCCTCCTTGTAAAAGTCGATGACGCCGTACATCACGCCGTGATCCGTGATGGCTGCCGCGGTCATGCCCAGTTCCTTTACCCTGGCGACATACTCTTTGATTTTGTTGGAACCGTCCAGAAGACTGTATTCCGTATGTGTGTGCAGATGGACAAACGCCATGTCCTTCCTCCTCTCCGTCTCTTTCCTCTTCGGTGTACCTGCTGTGTCCGTTGAACTGATCCGGTTCCCGGCTTTTCCCGCTGTTCCGGGCTGCCGGGTTATCCCCGATTCCCGCCGGCCCGCTCCTCCGCCGTCGGACTGCACTTTCCAATCAGCGTCAGTCCCGCGTAGGTCAGCACCATGCCCAGCAGCAGGAACAGGAAAAAGGTAATGGGATTATTTCCCATGACAATCATCTGCGGGAAGAGCACGCCGATCGCATTGAACGCCATATGCACCACAATCCCCAGCACCAGGCTGCCGGAACGATACACCACATATCCCAGGATCAGTCCGAAGGCAAAGGTGTAAATGCACTGCAGCGGGTTCATGTGCAAAGCCGCGAAGAGAAATGCCTGGACCACATTGGCCACCCAGAAGGGCATCGCTCTTCTGCCGTAGCCGAGGGTCAGCCCCCGGAAAGTCAGTTCCTCGGTAATGGGGCCGAGAATCATGGAGTAGAGCGCCACAAGAATGCCCACATTTCCTCCGTCCAGACCGATTCCCTGCATCAACTGCTGATAGATCATCAGCCAGGAGGGAAACAGCAGCGCCAGCGCGTTCATCAGATACACGCACACATACTGAGCCCCTACACAGAGGAAGACCACCCCTGCCGCCAGAAGCAGCGGATTTTTCTTCCAGACGCTGACGCGCGGTCTGTCTCCCTCCGCAGCCCTGGCAGGAAGATAAAATTTTCTGCGATACCAGATGCCGAAGAGTACACCGCAGATGACGGCATAAGCCAGGGACACGATCAGGTTAAAGGTCGTCCCACTCACGGTCTCCATAATCCCGTTGGCGAAATCCATGTAGCTGTCCCCGGTAAAATGCACGGCATCCCAGGTAAACAGGAATTCCAGGGCGATAAAACTCAGGGCGAACTGTACCACGAAGACAATGCCAAAGGGCACCCACATCATCCAGCTGTTTTTTGCCCGGTTCTCCATCTCGATTTCCGGATTTCTCTTTCGGAACTCCTCCTCCTGTCTCCGGTCGTCATCGTCACTGTAGTTATTGTTGAAATTATTCCAATCCATTTCTGACTCCTAAATTGTTCACATATCCATATCCGACTTTTTTCTGTCGCAAAATATTATTTTTGCAGGAAATCCTTCAATTCTTTCATTCTCTCCCTGGCGTCCCGCACACCGTTGTCATAGAGCTGCTGCATAACCGCCGGGTCTCTGGTGGACGTCTTGATCCGGATCTCCCCCGATGGGGCAAACGTCAGCGCTCTGCCCTCCTGCTCCATTCTGCGGATCCGCTTCATGGAACGGTTGTACTGCTCATGCCTGTGGTTCAAGGCCTCCACCGTATTGGGGAACCGCCTGCTCAGCGCGGCAGTGTAAATCCGCCGATGCCCCTGGGGTTTCATGAGAAATCCGTCGGGCTTGGAAAAGAGCGCCACGATCTTCGTGCACCCATCCTTTATCATCTTCTTGACCGGCAGGGAATCCGATACTCCGCCGTCAAAATAATATCTCCCATTGATCTCCACCGGGCGGCACATAACCGGCAGCGCGCAGGAGGCCATGATCGGTTCGTAGTGATTCCGACGAAGATCCTGCTTCGTAAAATATCTGGGTTTCCCTGTGACCGCGTCCGTAGCCGGGAACACCAGCTCGCTGGGGTTTGCCATCAGCGCGTCAAAATCCAGCGGATCCTCCCCGCCCTCATTGGTCATATCTCCGTAAATGTACTGCAGGCCAAACAGGGAACCGGTCCTGATAAAATTCCGGGTGCTCAGGTATCTGGGATCCTTCACATAGATACAGTAGTATCTGCGGTTGCGGTCCCGCTGGCCCGCAAGATAGGACACCAGATTGGCTGCCCCCGCCGACACGCCGGCACAGTAGTCAAAGGCGATGCCCTCATCCAGGAAGGCATCCAGAACGCCGGCGCTGTAGGCGCATTTCATCCCGCCGCCCTCCACCAGAAGGCCGACTTTCTGTCTCTGTTCTCCGCCTGATCCCGCCCTATTCCAGCAGGTTTCTCTTCTATCTGTTGTATCCGTCTGCATGCGATTACTTCCTTCTTGTACTGTTGCCCCGTCTTCCCCCGGATACCCTTCCCGCTTGTTAGATATTCTACCACATAATACCTGGAAACTCAAAAAATTATACGAGAGAATTCCACGAAAATATAATAACAAAATACCCCTCTCTGTGAAGAGAGGGGCGCGGTTCCCGATGATTCCGGATACCTGTCATTCTTTTATAAATTTCGAATCCGCATCAGAAATCGCTTCGTTGTCCGAAACATATCTTTCCGCTCTCATGTGGAGATCATATTTTTCCCTGAGGGCGGCAATGGTTCCCATCATAGGAGAGGCATGATGAATGTCCAGGGACTCCTGATCCTTCCAGCTGTCAATCAACAGAACCGTTTCCGGATCATTCATCGGAAAAAAGTAGTCGTATTTTTCATTTCCGGCTTCCGCGCGGATCAGCCCGGCTGTCCCGCTGCGTTCCATCTCCTCCGCAAACTTGCGTGCGTTGCCGTCCTTTCCGGTATAATAGAGATTCATCGTGATACTCATTGCGCTCTCCTCACTTTCTTTTTCACATCCGGCCGTTTTCTATTTTCTCACTGTAATCTTATCCAGATGCCAGATATCGTCCACATACTCCTGGATCGTGCGGTCGGAGGAGAATTTTCCGACGTTGGCCACGTTCATCATGGCCATCCGCGCCCAGCGATCCTGATCCACATAGGCCTCCTGGACTCTCTGCTGCGCCTCGGCGTAAGAGCGGAAATCCTTCAACACGAAGTAAGTGTCCGCGTACTGGGTGCACTGGGTGTTCAGCAGGGAATTGTACAGATCCCGGAACAGCTCGGAATCCTCCGCGCTGTAGAAGCCGTTGATCAGCTGCATCAGCACCTTGCGGATATCCTGATCGGAGTTGAAGATATCCATGGGATTGTAGTCCCGCTTCTGCTCATGCTCAATGACTTCCTGGGCGCTCATGCCGAAGATGAAGGCATTCTCCTTGCCCATCTCCTCCACCATCTCCACATTGGCTCCGTCCATGGTGCCGATGGTTACCGCGCCGTTTAACATGAACTTCATATTGCCGGTGCCGGAAGCCTCCTTGCTGGCCGTGGAAATCTGCTCAGACACATCCGCGGCAGCAAAAATCCACTCCGCGTTGGACACCTTGTAGTCCTCGATGAAGACCACCTTAATCTTGCCGTTGATGCTCCGGTCATTGTTGATGACGGCCGCCACGTTATTGATCAGTTTGATGGTCAGCTTCGCGATCCGATAACCCGCCGCGGCCTTTGCGCCAAAGATAAAGGTTCTGGGATAGAACTCCATCTCCGGGTGCTCCTTGATCTGGTTGTACAGATACATCACATGAAGAATGTTCAGAAGCTGCCGCTTGTACTCATGCAGACGCTTTACCTGCACGTCGAAAATCGATCGGGGATCCACCTCGATGCCGTTGTGTTCCCGGATATACTGGGCCAGACGCAGTTTGTTCTGGTACTTGATGTTCATGAACTCATGCTGCGCCTTCTTGTCGTCCACAAAAAGCTCCAGCTTTTTCATGCGGGAGAGATCCGTGATCCACTCGCTGCCAATGTGGTCGGTTACCCAGTCTGCCAGCAGACGGTTGCCGTGCAGCAGGAATCTTCTCTGGGTAATGCCATTGGTCTTGTTGTTGAATTTCTCCGGATACATCTCGTAGAAATCCTTCAGAAGCTGTTTCTCCAGGATCTCCGTGTGCAGTCTTGCCACACCGTTTACGGAGTAGCCGGCCGCGGTGGCCAGGTATGCCATCTTGACCATGCCGTCATGGATAATGGCCATGCGCTCCACTCTTCCCTGATCGCCGGGGAAGCGGTTCTGGATCTCAATGATGAACCGGCGGTTGATCTCCTCCACAATCTGGTAAACTCTCGGGAGCAGGCGGGAGAAAATCTCAATGGGCCACTTCTCCAGCGCCTCCGCCATGATGGTGTGGTTGGTGTAAGCGCAGGATTTTGTGGTAATGGCCCATGCCTCATCCCAGCCCAGCTGATACTCGTCCATGAGGATACGCATCAGCTCCGGCACCACCAGCGTCGGATGGGTGTCGTTCATCTGGAAGGTAACCTTCTCGTAGAGCTTGTGGATGTCGTCATGGTGCTTCATGTAGCGGCCGATGGCCCGCTGTAGGCTGGCGGAAACAAAGAAATACTGCTGTTTCAGCCGAAGCTCCTTGCCGGAAATGTGATTGTCATTGGGGTAGAGGACCTCCACCAGGTTCTTGGCCAGGTTCTCCTCCTCCACAGCCTTGTTGTACTCGCCCTTGTCGAAGGAATCCAGCCGGAAGACTTCCTTGGGTTCCGCGTCCCAGATCATCAAGGTATTGACCATATCGTTGCCGTAGCCCACGATCGGCATGTCATAGGGAACCGCGATGACGGAGCTGTAGCCCTCGTGAATGAAATTGATCTTGCCGTTCTCTCCCATCTCGCTTCGCACATAGCCGCCGAAATGCACCTCATGGGAGTACTCCGGGCGTTTCATTTCGAAGGGATAGCCGTCCTTCAGCCAGTTGTCCGGCACTTCCTTCTGGAAACCGTCCTCAATTTTCTGCTTGAACATGCCGTAACGGTAACGGATACCGCAGCCGTAAGCGGAATATCCCAGAGTAGTAAGAGAATCCAGAAAGCAGGCTGCCAGTCTCCCCAGGCCGCCGTTTCCCAGCGCGGGATCCGGCTCCTGATCTTCGATGGCGTCGATGTCAAACCCCAGCTCATCCAACGCCTCCTTAACCTCGTCATACTCGCAGAGATTGATCAGGTTGTTGCCCAGGGCACGGCCCATCAGAAATTCCATGGACATATAGTAGACGATCTTCGGATCCTTCTCCTCCATGACCTTCTGAGTCGCAAGCCAGTTGTCGATAATGTCGTCCTTGACCGCCAGCGCCACTGCCTGATACACTTCCTGGCTGTTGGCTTCCTCAAAATTCTTGCGGTAAAGAAGCTTCACATTCTCTTTTACTTGTTTCTTAAACTCTCTTTTGTCGAAATTCATATTTCTCATTTCTTCCTCCTATCGCCTGGTCACGGCCAGTGTTACCTTCTCCCCGTTGATATTCCACTCCTTCGCGTACTCGCCTTCGCTTCCGGGTTTCACAGATTCCGCCAGAACTTCGCCGCCGATCTGATCGCCATATTTCTCGAAAATCTCAGCAGCCTTCTGTCCGGCCTCGTAAACCACATCGATATGATCGGTCACCTCAAACCCGGCCTCCTTGCGCATGGTCTGGATCTTGCTTACCAGCTCCCGGACAAAGCCTTCTTCCAGCAGCTCGTCGGTCATATGGGTGTCGAGCACCACGGTAATCGCGGCGTCGGACTCTGTGACATAGCCCTCCATCTGGGTCATGGTAATCAGCAGATCGTCCTCGGTCAGGCGGATCGAATCGTCCACCTCGGGAAGGGTAAGCGCTCCCTCTGCCGCGAGCTGCGCCATGGCAGCGTTTCCATCCAGAGACGCCAGCGCTTTCTGGATACCGCCCAGGAATTTGCCGTACTTCGGTCCCACGGTCCGAAGCTGGGGCTTGAAGGTGTAGGTGGTAAATGCGGAGACATCCTCCGTAAAGTCCACCTTCTTCACATTCAGCTCGTCGCCGATGATGTCCACGAAGTAATCCGGCAGCGTCTTCTCGGCCTTCACATACATTTGACCGATAGGCTGACGGTTCTTGATGTTGGCGGAATTCCGGCAGGCACGGCCCATCACTACAATCTTGAGTACCAGATCCATGTTCGCCTCAAGCTCCGGATCGATCCACGCCTCCTTTACCTCAGGGAAGTCGCACAGGTGCACGCTCTCCGGCGCGGAAGCGTCGATGCTGCACACCAGATTGCGGTAAATCTCCTCGGTCATGAAGGGGATCATGGGCGCCGCGGTCTTGGCGATGGTTACCAGAGCGGTATAGAGGGTCATGTAAGCGTTGATCTTATCCTGCTCCATGCCCTTTGCCCAGAACCGCTCGCGGCTCCGGCGGACATACCAGTTGCTCATCTCATCCACAAAGTCATCCAGCGCTCTCGCCGCCTCGGGGATCTTGTAATTGCCCAGATCGTCGTCCACGGCCTTTACCGTAGAGTACAGCCTGGACAAAAGCCAGCGGTCCATCACGTTTAATTTATCATATTCCAGTGTATAGTCTGTTGCGTCAAATCCGTCAATATTCGCGTAGAGGACAAAGAACGCGTAGGTATTCCACAGGGTTCCCATAAATTTCCTCTGTCCCTCCTGCACAGCCTTGCCGTGGAAACGGTTGGGCAGCCAGGGCGCGGAATTGATGTAAAAATACCAGCGGATCGCGTCCGCCCCGTAGGTTGCCAGGGCCTCGAAGGGATCCACCGCGTTGCCTTTGGACTTGCTCATCTTCTGCCCGTTCTCATCCTGCACATGGCCCAGAACGATGACGTTCTCGTAGGGAGCCCGATGGAACAGCAGCGTGGACTCCGCCATCAGGGAGTAGAACCATCCTCTGGTCTGGTCCACCGCCTCGGAGATGAACTGAGCCGGGAACTGCTGCTTGAACAGATCCTCATTCTCAAAGGGATAGTGATGCTGGGCGAAGGGCATTGCCCCGGAGTCGAACCAGCAGTCGATAACCTCCGGCACCCGCTTCATGGTCTTGCCGCAGCAGGGGCAGGGGATCGTGATCTCGTCGATGTAGGGGCGGTGAAGCTCCACCTTGGCCGCGTCGGGATTGCCGCTCTTCTCAGCCAGCTCCGCCCGGCTTCCGATGGATTCCTGATGGCCGCACTCCTCGCATTCCCAGATGTTCAGCGGCGTACCCCAATAACGGTTTCTGGAGATGCCCCAGTCCTGAATATTTTCCAGCCAGTCGCCGAAACGTCCCTTTCCGATGGACTCGGGGATCCAGTTGACCGTGTTGTTGTTCTTGATCAGCTCATCCCGCACCTCGGTCATCTTGATAAACCAGGATTCCCGGGCGTAATAGATCAGCGGTGTGTCGCATCTCCAGCAGTGGGGATAGTCGTGCTCAAATTTCGGCGCGTCGAAGAGCTTGCCCTCAGCGTCCAGATCCTTTAAGATCATGGGATCCGCCTTCTTGACAAACACGCCGCCGTAGGGAGTGTCGTCCGTCATCTCGCCCTTCTCATTTACAAACTGCACCAGGGGCAGGCCGTATCTGCGGCCCACCTGGGCATCGTCCTCGCCGAAGGCCGGCGCAATGTGAACGATACCGGTACCGTCGGACATGGTTACGTAGGTGTCGCAGGTTACATAGTGCGCCTTCTTGCGCTGCCGTTTCGCCTCCTCGCCCGCACAGGCGAAGAGGGGCTCGTACTCCCTGTACTCCAGATCCGTTCCCTTGTAAGTCTCCAGAACCTCGTAGGCCGGCTTTGTCACGTTGCCATCCCCGTCCTTCTCGGCGAGTTTTCCCAGCACCTGATCCAGCAGAGCCTGGGCCATATAGTAGGTCTTGCCGTCCGCGGCCGCCACCTTGCAGTAGGTCTCGTCGGGATTTACGCAGAGAGCCACGTTGCTGGGCAGCGTCCAGGGCGTGGTGGTCCATGCCAGGAAGTAGGCATCCTCGCCCACAGCCTTAAAGCGAACCACCGCAGAGCGTTCCTTTACCAGCTTGTATCCCTGGGCCACCTCTTGGGCGGACAGAGGCGTTCCGCAGCGGGGGCAGTAGGGAACGATCTTAAATCCCTTGTAGAGAAGCTTCTTCTCCCAGATTTCCTTCAGCGCCCACCACTCGGACTCAATATAATCATCCTCATAGGTCACATAGGGATGCTCCATATCTGCCCAGAAACCGACCGTTCCGGAGAAATCCTCCCACATGCTCTTATATTTCCATACGGATTCCTTGCACTTCTTGATGAAGGGCTCGATGCCGTACTCCTCAATCTGATCCTTTCCGTTGAGGCCGAGAAGCTTCTCCACCTCCAGCTCCACCGGCAGTCCGTGGGTATCCCATCCGGCCTTCCGGGGCACATATTTTCCCTTCATGGTCTGGTAGCGGGGAATCATATCCTTGATGACACGGGTCAGCACATGGCCGATATGGGGCTTGCCATTGGCCGTGGGCGGTCCGTCATAGAAGGTGTAGGTCTCACAGCCTTCCCGGTTTTTCATACTCTTCTCGAAAATATGATTCTCTTCCCAGAAATCCTTTGTGGCTTTCTCTCTCTCCACAAAATTCATGTCCGTGGTAACTTTTTTGTACATTTCTCATTTTCCTTTCCTGATCATGTATCGACTTGGCGGCTCACAGAACTTTTTGCGCCACCGGAACGGTTCTTCCCAATGATGGGAACAAGGAGTTCCGCTTGCGGAACTCTCGCGCCGAGCGCGGTCGCTTTAGCGACATATTACTGCTTCGCGCGAGTGCGCATCCTGCGGAGCTTTGTATTTCATAGGAACGCAGTTTCCTATGAAATACAAAAGGCCCCCGCCGCATAGGACGAAAGCCTCAAGATTCGTGTAACCACCTATTACGCTGCGCAGAAAAGCCTTACCATAGCTTCCGTGCGCATGCCTCCTTAACGCGGAGAAATACGTCGTTCCTACTGAGACGCGCCCTCCGGCGCCGTCCGTTCAGTCCGCTGCTAAGAAGTGATCTTCCGCAGAATGCCCTCCACGCCGGCTTCCACCATCCCCGGCTCGCTGTGTGTTCGCCTTTCTGCGTACTGTCTTCCTCAATGCATTTACATTGTCCGCAGAAATTATACTTTCAATCCGCTGTGTTTGTCAAGAAAAATCCCTTTGTATACCGTGCCCGGATGCCGGCGCTTACAGTGTGTGATGATCCATGATCTCATCCTCATAGTGATAATTCAGATACTCGTCATCCAGAAAGCGGTCCATCTCATCGTCCAGATCATACTGCTCATAGTACCGGAGTTCATCCTGCAGCGTGCGGATAAACTCGTCACTGGTCAGAAGCATGCCCCAGCAGATGAACATCAGAATAACGGAGATCACACTGGTCACAATACCGCCGATGGCCAGCCCTTTCTTCTCATAGCGCACAATCTGAATGATACCGAAGATCAGGGACAGAATTCCGAAAAATACGTTGATACAGGTACAGAACAGCACCAGCGCGAGGATACCGAGCACCAGGGAAGCGATGCCAAATCCCTGCCCCTGCTTCTTTCTGCCCGCAGTATTCTGATACGGATTGTAATACTGCTGATTCTGGTACTGGCCGCCGTACTGCTGCCCCTGATTCTGATACTGGCCGCTGTACTGCTGGTTCTGGCTCTGATACTGACCGCTGTAGCTGGCCCCCTGCTGCTGATACCAGTTTCCACTCTGGTCTCCGCCGGCATTCTGCTGCCAGCTTCCATCTGCGCTCTGACCGGCTCCTGCAGCGTTCTGCGCTGTGCCGGCATTCCGCTCCGTGTCAGTGCTCTGACCGGCATCCGCATTCTGTCCCGCAGCCGCGCTCTGGTCTGCATTCATCGCTCCGCCGCTCTGCGGCTGCCCGGATGTGTTTGTCTCTTCCTCAAAAATATTCTGCTCGTCGCTCATCGTTTTCCTTTCCTTCCCTAATCAAATTTCAAGATCTTACGGATGTTCTCATTCTACCAAATCCGCCACGCTTAAGCAACAAAAAACTGCCGTTTTCCGGGCATTCTCACGTCCCGGTTCTTCTTTACCTCATTCCCCGGTGGCCCGGCGGTATTCCTCATTTCCCACATCCGCCCATCCGGTCCTGCCGCTGGGAATGACCTCCCCAGTGCTCTTGACTACCGCGTAGATATCCTGAATGGAAGTGTTGTCCAGCCGGTTTCCGTCGGCGTCATAGTGATCCTCGTAGCGGACCACCTCATAACACGCGCCGTTTTCCGACTCCCGGTCATAGACCAGACGGATCCGGGCTGTAACCGCGTTCCCCTGGAACTGCGTGCTGTAGGAATCCCCCGCGTAGGCGTAAAGCTCCCCCTTGGCGGAATAGGACATCTCCAGTCCTCCCGGATACTCCGCCGCAAGCTGCGTGTCGTAAATGTTCTCGTAGAGTTCCCGCTTCTCCTGATCCGTAGCGCCCCATCCGCCTGACGAGTCGTAGCTGTCCGTCTCCGATGACGAATCCCCGGCGTCCGTGCTCCAGCTGTAGGTCAGCCGATTTCCATCCTCATCCGAGGTGTACAGATATCTGCGGAAAATCAGCCCTGTAGGCTCATAGACACTGTATGTTACCGGATCCAGAAAATGATCTTCCCGCACCAGCAGGTTGCCGTCCGCCAGCTTTTCCTCCGATTTCAGATAGAAAAGTCCCAGCAGATCCCACACCGCGAAAAAGAACAGACCCACCACCAGCACTGCGATAAAGGCGCCGAGAAACAGTCCCCTCCGCCTTCCCACACTGCGGTTGAGCTGGTCCTGGGAACTGATGAAGAGAATGGCAAAAATGACAACAGCCACCTCCAGGAAAATGCATCCCCACACGGTAAACCAGGTGCGGTACTCCATCCCCTGAGGTAAAAGCCCCTCTCCAAGAAAGAACAGGCACAGCAGGGATATGGTCAGAAGCAACCGTCCCACCCGCAGGAGATTTCTTTTGCTCATCCAAAGATCTTCCCTCACGTCCGCCAGCTGCCGGATCTGTTCCTCCGATCCTCCGCGCAGCGTCTGAAGGCGCTGTTCGCCCCGGGGAATCTTCCTGCCGGCCGAGGCGAGCATCTGCCGGTACACCTCCACATTGTGGCTGAAGTCCTCCTCTTTGCCGTCCAACCGGTCGATAACCGCCCAGAGCAGATGATATGCCGCCTGATTTTCCACCGGAATGCTGTAGTAGTCCAGGCTGTTTAAGGCGTTTCCGGCCTCGGCCAGCCGTCCCTCGAGAATAGCGCACTTTGCCATGAGAAACAGCCGGGTCGTCTTCTGCCTCGGCTTTTTCAGCCGCGCGTTCCACCGGGCGCAGTAATCGTACAGTACCCGGGGCGATCGCGCGATGGCCCGGTACATCCTGCCATACTCCATTCCCGTATGAAAAAGCAGCAGTCCGAGGGCAAGTGTCAGGAAGGTCAGAAGAAGCATCATCTGATGGCTGTCCTTCCCCGTATTCCCGAATCCATCCCAGAGAATCAATCCGATAAAGAAAAGCCCCGAAAGAATTACAATAACGCGATAAAGCAGCAAGCCCGTCCGGGATTTTCCGTACAGACTCACTGCTTCCTCTGAAAAATGCTGTGCAGTTTCCACAAATTCCTGATCCGGCTTCATGCTTTTTATCTCCTTTGCCAGTTTATACTGGCCTCTATCATAACATCCGGATCCGGTTCGGTCAAATTATCTCGCTTCTTCGCCCTTGACTTTCGTCGTCTTCAGGAAGAAGAAAATGCCAATCACAAACAGCACCGCGATAGCGCCCACGCCGGTATTGATATCGCCGGAAATCTGTGATACAACGCCCACCAGGGTAGTTCCCACGAAGGACGCACCCTTACCGCAGATATCCAGAAGACCAAAGTACTCGCCTGTCTGCTCCGGCGGAATAATCTTCGTAAAGTAGGACCGGGACAGCGCCTGAATACCGCCCTGGAACATGCCGACGCACACCGCCAGCACCCAGAACTGCCACTGATGCGCCAGAAAGATGGCGAAGATGGCAATGCCAAGGTAAGCGAAGATGCAGACGATGATCAGTTTCTCGGTGGCATACTTGCTGGCCAGACGTCCAAACAGAATCGCGAAGGGGAACGCTACAATCTGGGTTACCAGAAGGGCCAGCAGAAGTCCGGTAGTGTCAAGTCCCAGCGCCGATCCGTAGGCCGTAGCCATGTCAATGATCGTGTAGACACCGTCGATATAGAAGAAGAACGCTAACAGGAACAGGAAAATTTTCTTGTGTTTTTTCACATCCCGCAGGGTTCTGCCGATCCGCAGAAAGCTCTCCTTGAAGGCATTGGGCTGCCGCTCCACATAGTGCTTCTGCTGATAAATGCGAAGAAGGGGAATCGTCATGCCTACCCACCACACGGCGATAATCACAAAAGCGATGGTCATGGCCACATTCATGGTAATACCGATTTTGTCATACATCAGCACCAGCACCAAAGAGGCCAGAAACGGCACGCAGCTTCCTATGTATCCCCAGGCATATCCCTGGGAGGACACATCGTCCATCCGTTTCTCCGTCGTGATATCGGGAAGCATGGAATCATAGAAAATCAGGCTTCCGGAATATCCCACCTTTGCCAGAATAAAGATAATCAGAAATACCAGCCAGCTGGAGGTAAAGCCCATGCCAATACAGCCCACAACGCCCACGGCGATGAAAGCCACAAAAATCGGCTTCTTGAACCCTTTCGTGTCCGCCAGGGTTCCCAGCACCGGTCCCAGCACCGCCACAATCAGTGTCGTGATGGAGGCCGCGTATCCCCAGTAAGCCAGATAGGAAACCTCGGAAAGACCCGCGTTGCCTGCCAGGTAGTTGAAATAAATCGGGAGAATCGTGGAGATCATCAGCGTGAAAGCGGAGTTGCCCACGTCGTACATGACCCATTTTTTCTCGTCTTTGGTCAGCTTAAACTTCATAATTTCACTCCTCTGTTCTTTCTCACAGGCGCCGCATGGTCCCCGCTTTCAGAGCCGCGTAACGCTTGCTCTTATATTTTATCAGATATTTGTAAAAGAAGTGCACTTTTTTTGTAAAACCTTTGTATTTTTTGCCCTTTTGCACTATAATAATGAGAAATCTTGGTTTTGAAAGGGGCGGCAGGGATATTATGAGCACGCTGAAACTGACACTTTTGACAGACCTGTATGAGATGACTATGATGCAGGGTTATTTTAAGAACAACAAAAATGACCGGGTGGTGTTCGACGCCTTTTACCGCTCCAACCCGTCCGACGGCGGTTACGCCATCTGCGCCGGACTGGAGCAGGTTATTACCTACATCGAAGAACTTCGGTTTGACGACGAAGATATCGCCTACCTGAGATCTCTGAAAATTTTTGACGAGGACTTTCTCGCCTACCTGCGGGATTTCCGCTTTTCCGGCGATATCTATGCCATCCCCGAGGGAACCGTGATCTTCCCCAGGGAGCCGCTGATCAAGGTCGTCGCTCCGATCATGGAAGCTCAGCTGGTGGAGACAGCGATCTTAAATATTGTCAACCATCAGTGCCTTATCGCCACCAAAGCCGCCCGGGTCTGCTACGCCGCACAGGGAGACGGCGTGATGGAATTCGGCCTGCGCCGGGCCCAGGGACCGGACTCCGGAACCTACGGGGCCAGAGCCGCAGTCATCGGCGGGTGCAAGGGCACTTCCAACGTGCTGGCAGGCCAGATGTTTGATGTTCCGGTGCTGGGCACTCATGCTCACAGCTGGATCATGAGTTTCCCTGACGAGTACACCGCCTTCAAGGAATACGCGAAACTCTATCCCAACGCCTGCACGCTGCTGGTGGATACCTATGACACT